>Ga0310093_1000053_pt1 | contig 22246 bp, 15 predicted proteins | sample LakMicDCLTotalB5_FD_194450 | JGI IMG/M metagenome (GOLD analysis project Ga0310093, IMG submission 194450) | Enriched freshwater cyanobacterial communities from Lake Michigan, Michigan, United States - MI23.DCL.Total.B5 | ecosystem: Environmental > Aquatic > Freshwater > Lake | place: USA...
CGCGGCAGGCATTGCCGCCGTTGAACAACACATAGGGGGTAAGGAAGCCGGCCGCCTGCGCGGCTTCAAAGCAACGCAAGGCAAGGTCATGGTGGCCAAGGCCGTTGTGGGCCACACCTTTGAGATAGGCGATCTCGCCCGCGTGGGGATGGCCCTCCAGGGCGTCGCATTGATCAAGCGCCTCCTGGAAGTGCTGCTGGCCGATGGCGTCATAGAGGTGGCTGAGGCCAGCGCCAGGATCGTTATGGGGGGGCCACTGCCCCTGGGGCGGGCTGATCGCCGGCAGGCTGGGGCGCTGCAGCTCCAGGATCTGCTCCTGCAGCTCCACGATCTGCTGCTGCAAACCGGCGATCTGTTGATGGCGCTCACGCAGCTGGTTCAGCGGGTCGACCAGGGCATCGGTGTCCATCGCTGCCAGGGGCATCGCCGTCGCCCTTCGCCGTGATGGCAACTTGTAACCAAAACGCTCCAGGTCGCCGCCATAGAGGCGCTCCAAAACAGCCAGCCCCTGCTTGCCGTAGCTGCTTTCCCAGCGTTTGCCTAGCCGCTGGCGATGGTGGCGGACATAGATCTGCAGCTCATCCGATAACCGCTCAAAGGCCGCCCTGGGCAGGCGGGATTGCATCAGGGCCGGCAGACGATCAACCAGATCGCCGCGATCCAGCCGTTGGTTGAACAGCCCACCATCCCCCAACCACTCGCCCTGGGGCCGCAGGTGACCGTCTCCGCGCAGCTGCTCCCAATGCTGATCGAGATAGGCCAGGAAATCAGCAAAGCTGCAGGCCTCCGCAGCGGGCCGGTCCTGGGCCGACTGGATCGCCCCATTCAGGGGTGCATAGACCGGATCGGCCAGATGCAGCTTGTCGTGCCAAAAGGAGAGCAGCCGCTCGCCGGGGTGGCGGGTCACCGCCAGGCGCAGGGCATGGGGATCGGCCAGCAAGTCCTCCGCTTCCAACGCAGGCAGCTGGGCCAGCGAAGGCAGGCCGTGGACCTCAACGCGATGGATCGCCAAGGCCGGGCGGGTCTCACCAAGAACAGGTAAAGAGCCCGGATCGCGCTGGTCGGCGATCACGGCCAGGCGCTTCAGCAGGGTGGAGGCGACCTTCGGAACAGGCAGGAGCAACCAATGGATGCTGGGAACCACAAGCACCGCCGCCATCGAGCGCTCCCTGGGCTCCAACATCCAAAAGACCTGGCCAAATGTTGTAAAAGTCTAGATAAATCTCAAACAACTGCTTCAACGTGTCCCGCCCAGCAGACGCGAGGAGAGCCAATCGCAACATGTGCCAGCAAGGCAACCGTCCACGGTGTGAGACTTGGAAGATTTAGTTGGACTTTCTGCCGCAATTGGTTCTGTCTGGCACAATTTGGCTAAACGCATGACTCTCTAAATGTTCTGGCTGGTAGCTGCTGTCTTCAAGGTGGCTGGTTACCGGCGTGGCAGCCTCCAGCGTCGCTCGAGTCGAAGCCGACGCTGGAACAGGGCTGCCCGGCGGGGTTTCATGGCCTGGGCCGTGATGGGCCAGGTGGCCAGCCTTGGGATCTTGATGGATGGGGCATTGCAGGGCCCTGCGGCCAAGGCCCAGATCACCAACATCCCCGGTGCCTACGGCACGGGCAGTGGCAACGCCGCCGCAACAGGGGATGGTTCCTTTGCCATTGGCCGGGCGGCCAGCACGGCCGGGGGCAGTTCCCTATCGCTTGGCGCGTCCACCGCAGCGAACGGCAACAACAACATCGCCATCGGCAATGGGGCCGTAGCTAACAGCCAGCCTGGCGGTGCCACGGCTCTCGGCGGCAGCGCCTCTAGCCTTGCCCAAGGCGCAACCGCAATCGGCTTCGGCACCCAAGCCAGTGGTGGCTGGTCGACCGTGCTGGGCACCGATTCCGCAGCCGTAGGGGCCAATGGCATCGCGATCGGCCGTGGGGCGAATGCCGCAGCCACCGATTCCACGGCCGTCGGCACTCAGGCCTCAGCCTCTGTCAATGAGACCATCGCGGTTGGCACCCGCGCCGGGGCATCCGGATCTAGCGCAACAGCCATCGGCGTTCAGGCAAACGCCTCGGGTAACGGATCAACTGCTCTCGGCAGTACCTCGCGCGCAAGTTCTACCTCAGCCGTGGCCATTGGCACTTCGGCCAATGCCGCAGGTGCAGGATCGATTGCAATGGGATCGTCTGCCGAGGCGTCAGGAAGTTCCGCCCTCGCCGTAGGGACAGGCTCACGTGCGACGGGACCTAACTCCGCGGCTATTGGCAAAGCCGCAACAGCGGCATTCGCAAACTCCACAGCCATCGGAGAGCGCTCATCCACCACCCGCGACGACCAAATTGTTCTTGGTGCGGCCACAACGCAGACCACAGTTGCCAATCTCTCGGGCACAGGAACCGGCTTGGTTGTCGCCAATGACGACGGAACTCTTTCCCGTTCAGCGATCAGCTCAACGGCCCTGACTTCGCTGAACTGCACCGCCAATGGCGTCAACGCCAGCTGCTATGGCCCTAACGCCACAGCAGCTGGACGTGGAGCGACAGCACTGGGTGCTGGAGCGGCAGCAGCAGAGGATTCCGCAGCAATCGGACCTAACTCCGCGGCATCTAACATTGGCTCCACAGCGATAGGCCCTGGGGCAAACGCCTCCGGAGCTTCATCCACGGCCATTGGAGCCGATTCCCGTTCCAATGCTAGTGCTGCAACAGCACTTGGTAAACAAGCCAATGCCTCAGGGGGAGGCTCGACCGCATTGGGCCAGACGGCTAAGGCGTCAGGGACACTGGCTATCGCTATCGGGACAAACGCAAATGCAGCTGGTTTTCAATCCGTGGCTGTTGGAACCAGCGCAAATGCGGCATTCGCAAACTCCATAGCCATCGGTGAGCGCTCATCCGCCACCCGTGCCGACCAAATTGTTCTTGGTGCTGCCACAACGCAGACGACGGTTGCTAATCTCGCGGGCACAGGAACTGGCGTCGTTCTCGCCAATGACGACGGAACCCTTTCCCGTTCAGCGATTAGCTCCACAGCCCTGACTTCGCTGAACTGTACCGCCAATGGCATCAACGCCACTTGCTACGGCCCTAATGCCACAGCAACTGGATTTGGAGCGACAGCACTGGGTGCTGGAGCGGCAGCAGCAACGGATGCCGTAGCAATCGGATATAACTCTGCGGCAATCAATGGCTCCACAGCGATAGGCCCTGGGGCAAAGGCATCCGGATCCTCATCCACGGCCCTTGGTAGTGGCTCCCGTGCCAGTGCTGGTGATGCAACAGCACTTGGTTATGAAGCCAATGCCTCAGGGACAGCCTCGACCGCATTGGGCCTGGCGGCTAAGGCGTCAGGGACACTGGCTATCGCTATCGGGACAAACTCAAATGCAGCTGGTTTTCAATCCGCAGCTGTTGGAACCAGCGCGAATGCGGCATTCGCAAACTCCATAGCCATCGGTGAGCGCTCATCCACCACCCGTGCCAACCAAATTGTTCTTGGTGCGGCCACAACGCAGACGACGGTTGCCAATCTCGCGGGCACAGGAACGGGCATCGTTCTCGCCAATGATGATGGAACCCTGTCCCGTTCAGCAATCTCTGCAACAACTGTCACTGCGCTGAATTGCGTGGCGAGCGGCGACAACGCGGTCTGTTACGGGCCGAATGCATCGGCCACTGGACCCAATGCATCGGCCTACGGCAGCTTCGCCGATGCTTCAGGCGCTAGCGCAACAGCGATTGGGTACTCAGCTAGAGCTTCGGAAAACTCCGCCATGGCGCTGGGGTCTGCCGCATCTGCAGTTGGAAACAAAGCCACCGCATTGGGTTTCCAGTCCGGTGCTTCCGGCAATTCTGCCGTAGCACTGGGTGTCAACACCCTTGCTTCGGGCGATTTCGCCACCGCGCTGGGCCTTAGTGCCTTGGCCTCGGGAAACAGTGCCACAGCGTTAGGAAAGTCGGCCAATGCTGTTGGCAGAGAGTCCACCGCATTGGGTTCTTCTTCCAACGCTTTGGCTTACCGCTCCCTAGCGCTCGGAGCAACTGCCACATCCTCAGGTAGATCCGCCACGGCAATCGGCGAATCGGCCGCTGCCTCCGAGGTGGATTCAACCGCAATCGGTACGTTTGCCAATGCTGCTGGTCGCTCCGCCACGGCACTTGGGGACTTTGCCACCGCATCAAGCGACTTGTCTTTGGCCCTGGGCTCCCAGGCCAATGCCCTAGGCACCAGTGCCATGGCGCTGGGTGCGGGGGCCGCAGCCTCGGCTGCTTACGCCACCGCGGTCGGTGATTCGGCCCTGGCCTCCGGCCGCTACTCCACTGCGCTGGGCGGTGGGGCCGATGCAGCGGGCATCAATGCCATGGCACTAGGCAGAGAAGCTAACGCTGCTTTTACCAATTCCGCAGCCCTCGGCCCTTCAGCAACCACCACCCGAGCTGATCAGATCATGCTCGGCCAGGCAACATCTGAAACGACCATTGCCAATCTTTCCGGAACTGGCAATGAGATGATCTTTGCCAATGGCGATGGCACTCTCAAGCGTGCCGTTGGCATCTCCGTATCCAATGGATCGCTGACGGTCGCCAACAGCCTCAATGTAGCCGGATCCACCACCCTCAACACACTCACCGCAACAGGTGCAGTCAATCTCCAAAACAGCCTGAACGTTTCTGGGGCTACCACCCTCAATGGCGCCACCACGATCAATAATTCCCTAACGGTTTCTTCTCTCAGCGGGTCAGGCAATGGCCTTGTGATAACCGATAGCAACGGCCAGATCACCCGCTCGCCGATCAGCAGCACTTCACTCACATCCCTGAACTGTGCAGCAGGCTCTGCGGACTCAACTTGCTACGGCCCGAATGCCAGTGCGTCGGGTGCTTCTGCGACAGCTCTAGGCAGCAATACCAATGCCGCTGGCGCAGGCGCAACAGCTCTCGGAACTCAGGCCATCGCCACCCAAGCAGGATCAGCGGCTTACGGCCAAAACGCACGTTCCGACTTTGCCAATGCCACAGCGATCGGCGCAGGTGCCGTCGCCCTTCAGGCGCCTGGCTCCTCTGCTACCAGTTCCATCACACTCGGAACGGCAGGTAATGGAAGCACCGACTACTTCCTACCTGGCTTAGGAAACAAACCTGCTACTGGCACCGAATATCTAATTATCGACAGCACAGGCCGCGTCACCACGGGTACAGCCACGTTGGCGCCCAACTATACGATTGCTATTCAGAACGCCTTCAACTGCACCCAGCAAGGCGTGGATTCTGCCTGCTTTGGTGAAAATGCCCTTGCCAGCGGTGATTTAGCTACGGCAATCGGTGCTAACAGCTCGGCTAATGGCTTTGCCTCCACAGCTGTTGGCGCCGATGCTCGATCCACCAATGGTTCCGTTGCCGTCGGGGCCTTTGCAAACGCAACAGGTGGAAATTCCATTGCCATTGGTGCTGTTGCCAATGCCACCGGTCAGCAATCGATCGCCATCGGAGAAGGAGCCACAGCCTCCGGCGCCCGATCGGTGATTCTTGGTTTCCAGAGCCAGGCAGCGGGGAACGATGCCGTGGCGATTGGCTATGGGGCGATTGCTAACTACAGCAATTCCGTGGCCCTTGGTGATAACGCCGTATCGACCCGCGCAAACCAGGTGATGATCGGCAAGGCGGCTAGTGAAATCACCATCGCTAACCTAACTGGCACTGGCAATCAGATTGTCTTCGCCAATGCGGATGGCACTCTCAAGCGCTATACAGGCGCCACCACACTGGATACCGATCTGCGCATTAGCGGTAATCAGAGTGTCGGAGGAAGCCTCAATGTTCAAGGCGCCACGACCCTGAACGGCGCCACCACCATCAACAACTCCCTCACCGTCAACGGCAACCAGTCGGTCACCGGCTCCCAAACGATCGACGGCAATCAAACCGTTGTCGGAAACTCCTCAATTGGTGGCAACCAGACGATTGGCGGCACCCTTGGCGTTACAGGCGCCACCACGCTTTCCGGTGGAGCCACGATCGCCAACGGCCTCTCCGTCACCGGCGGTACCGCCACGGACAGCCTGGCTGTCTCAGGCGCCACCACGCTCAACACCCTCACCGCCACCGGCGCCGCCAACTTCCAAAGCAGCCTCAACGTTCAAGGCGCCACCACATTGAACGGTGCCACCACCATCAACAACTCCCTCACCGTCAACGGCACCCAGACCATCAACGGCAACCAGTCGGTCTCCGGCTCCCAAACGATCGGCGGCAATCAAACCGTTGTCGGAAACTCCTCAATTGGTGGCAACCAGACGATTGCCGGAACCCTTGGCGTTACAGGGGCCACCACGCTTTCCGGTGGAGCCACGATCGCCAACGGCCTCTCCGTCACCGGCGGTACTGCCACGGACAGCCTGGCTGTCTCAGGCGCCACCACGCTCAACACCCTCACCGCAACCGGCGCTGCCAACTTTCAGAGCAGCCTCAACGTTCAAGGCGCCACCACATTGAACGGCGCCACCACGATCAACAACTCCCTCACCGTCAACGGCACCCAGACCATCAACGGCAACCAGTCGGTCACCGGCTCCCAAACGATCGGCGGCAATCAAACCGTTGCCGGAAACTCCTCAATTGGTGGCAACCAGACGATTGCCGGAACCCTTGGCGTTACAGGGGCCACCACACTCAACACCCTCACCGCCACCGGCGCTGCCAACTTCCAGAGCAGTCTCAACGTGCAGGGCGCCTCCACCCTAAATGGCGCCACCACCATCAACAATTCCCTCACCGTTAATGGCAACCAGTCGGTCACCGGCGCCCAGGCGATCGGCGGCAATCAGACCGTTGCTGGATCCGCCACGTTCAACGGACAGCTGACGCTCTCGCGTTACACCAATCCCGGCAACCCGGGAACGTTTGAAGTCCTCAGCACCGATGCCAGCGGCAACCTGGTTCAGGTTGTTCTGCCCGCAAACACCTTAACCTTCTGTACACGCACGGGCGCCGCTTCCAGCTGTTATGGAGCCGACGCCGAAGCAACCGGTGTTGGTGATACCGCGATCGGTGCTAACAGTAGGGCTGATGCCACCCTTGGATCCACGGCACTGGGCGCAACCACCAATGCCAGTGGCAATGGTGCAACAGCCCTGGGTGTGGCCAGTACGGCAGCTGGGGAAGGGGCAATTGCTGTTGGATTTGGAACCAATTCCACGGCCAATGGCGGCATCGCCATTGGTGCATTTGCATCGGCCAATGGAACCAACGCCTATGCCTACGGGGTCGGCGCCATTGCGAATGGCCGAAATGTCACGGCCATCGGTTCAGGTGCCCAGGCGCTCGGCTTCAATACCAACGCTCTAGCTGTTGGTTCGGGCGCTTTCGCTGACGGCACCGATGTCTCCGCGTTCGGTGCTGGAGCAAGCGCCACGGGAACAGGATCAACTGCTCTTGGTGCCGGAGCGCTCACAACGCGGAACAACCAACTCGTGCTGGGCACCAGCTCCACGCAAGTCACGCTTCCGAGCTTGTCCGGCTCAGGCACCGCTCTGGTAGCCGCCAACGGCGACGGCACCTTGCAGAGATCGTCCGTATCTCTAAATCAAATTGATCAAGCCGTTAATACGACGATCCCAAAGCTTGAATCTGCGGCGCTGGGTCTTGGCCAGGCCGTTCAATCCGCCGGTGCCATCGCTGCGGCCATGTCGGCGATCCCCCAGGTTTCCCTGCAGGACGATGAACCGGCTCGCTGTGGCGTGGGGACCGGTGGCTGGGGGTCCCAGTATGCGATTTCGGCTGGCTGCGCCTTGCGCGTGGCTGACCGGCTCCACATCAATGGTGCCATCGCTTACACGCCATCCGTGGACTACCAATACGGCTCCACCCCATCGGTCGCCGGCAGGGTGGGCTTCTCCTTCCCGCTGGGAGTGGTCAGCAAAAGCAATTCAAAAACCACCAATTCAGAGATTGCGTCGGTCTCTACCGAGCTGAGCAGCCTACGCCAGGACATTAACAACAGAGACAAGCAAATTGCTCAGCTCAAGGATCAACTTCAGGCCCTTGTCAACAAGCAGCCGTCGGCTACATCTACAGGCCTGCAAGCCGAACGTCAACTCATCAGTCTGCTACGAAGTCGCATTGAAGAACTAGAACGCGACAAAAAGAAATCAGAGCGGGAAGATCAGAACCAGAATGTTCTCATTCGCGAGCTCCAGGCCAAGTTATCGGCGCAGCAATTGATGTTTAACAAGCTCATGGACAAGGTCAAGAGCCTGGCCAGGCCTCCGCAATGACATCACGCTGCTACTAGCAAGTCGCGATCGACCATGATCTATTTTTGAAAATCAATGAAAACCTTTCCGTTTCTCCTAGGCAGCTTTTCCTTTCTGCTGATCCTCTCCTCCCCTGGATTGGCTCAACAGGCACCCTTGGACAATCAGCAACTCAGCAAGCAATTTCGCGACGGATTTTTGCGGGGCTGCGTTGCCGGCAAAACGCCAGGGGTGAAAAACCAGGGGGGATACTGCACCTGCCTAGCCAGTGGCTACCTGGGCCGATATGACGGGCCCACCCTCAATGCCATCTCGCAGCTAGGAGGAGCAGCCGGCGAGAACGGTGTGCGTCTTGTCAATATCATGATGGTACCTGAAGCCCGCGCTTGCTCTGCCAAGAACCGCTGAGCAGCGAAGTTGCTTCCTTAGAAAAAGAAATCAAGACTTTGGCTAGTTGATGGGCCCCCTTTGCTACTCCAGACTTTGGTAAAGCAATTAGGTTAATAAGGCCGCCTTCCACGGCCAAGGGTCCTCCAGGGGCGTACGCCACTGGACAGACAAATTCAATCTGTAGATTTTACTCGATACGTTGCTCTTCTGCCAACACATACCGTGGGGCTGCCCCCAGCGACATCGATGACAGCATTCTAAAGACAATGGTCATTGAGTCTCTTGTTGGACTGGTGCCGCGAAATCAACCCAAGAGCGCTGCAACAAGAAAGCCAGGATAAATTCTTAAACTTGCAGACCCTTCCCCCTACAACCCCTACAATCAGGAAGATTGATCTGCCGTCCGAATGAACTTCAAGCGCACGATTGCTCTTTTCAGCTCAGCCCTCATGGCTAGCACTGCTCTCCCGTCTCCCTCCTTGGCAGAAACGGTTGCCAGGGCCAATGGCCGGTGCTCATTGAAAGACAATAGTTACGAAGTCTTTAACGGCTACTGCACGGTCAAGCAGAAACAGAACGGCGGTACCATGATATTCATGGTCGACCTGGAAAATGGCAATACCTTCCGTTTCTCAGGTCCCAGCCGGCAACAACTCCACGTTGAAACCCACTTAGGTCTTAAACAGAACGTGCTGTTCGAAGACCAGGGCAGCAAGGGCGTCTTCACCTGGAATGATGGCAATAGCACCCATCGCCTAGCGGTGAAAACGGATACGGTGACCAATCCCAATGCCCAATTTGATGACCACCCCAGCACCGCCACCGGGTCTACCCTGGCTGGCGCTGCCGTCGGTGCCCTACTCGGCGCCCTGCTCGGCGGAGTTAAGCCAAGCGGTGGATCGCCAGGGATGGTTGGTCAGCCTGTGGGCAATCTCCAAAGCCTGATTGGCAGTGATCCTGGTTATGTGGAGAGCCGTCTTACGGGTTCGGGATACACCTACATCCGTTCCAACCCCAGGGAGAACGGCGTGGATTCCTACTGGAAGCGGGGGGGCAGCTGTGTGAATGTCCGCAGCATCATGAACCGCTACCAGTCCTTTACCTACGCCAATCCTGGGAACTGCAACTAACGTTGCCCCTGGACAGACTCCGTCCGCAAGCATGCAAGGTCTTGCGGACGGTCCCCTAGGGATTCGTTAACCATATAGATGGCATCACAGCCGATCTCACAGGGCCCCTTCTGAGCCTTTGAAGTGCACGTCTTTGACCTTTCCCTGGCGATCGGTGAAGCAACCCCAAGGCGCCGTGGCCTTGGGCACCTTCACATCAGTACTGATTCCCGACACAACGCTTGCCTGGTCGATCACCTGCAGGCTGCTGCGTGGAATGCCAACGGTCTTGGCAACAGCGGTTAGGCAATTGGTTCTAGCTTTTCTCAGGACATCTGACGAGATGGACTGGGCATGGACAGGAGCATAAAATGCCAATCCTGCCAAGGCCGCGGTGGCGATGACCTTTGAATCGCGAATCATCATTGTTCCCATTTCAGCAGTAAAACCAAAGTGTATTCAGCTTAGTGGGCCGAGCTCTTAGTGACAGAATCGCGGGGGGTTCCCAGGCAACGCGACCGAAACGACAGCAAGGTTCCTCGGATGATGGACTGACCTGACCTCAACAATCCATCTGCCATCAGCTGCGCCTCCTGAATCGGGCAGCTCAATAATCTTTTCTGTTGTTAATCCCTAAACCACCAGACAACGGCTTCACGAACCATTGACCCTGTTGCCGATCCGTGTTCAGTTCGCCGGTGCTGATGCTGCCACGGGGATTAGGGCCTTCGTAGGGCTTTAAGCCCCAGATCGCTGACTTGGCGAGGTTGATCCAGAGTGCAAGTCCAATGCTTGCGCTTTGCGGGTGGCGGTGCTTGAAGGCCGCCCCCTTGATCCACTCAAGTCTTCCGTGCAAGAAGGCTCCTGGCCACCATCTCGCTCAACACCCCCCGCGGCAATAGGGCCAAAGGCAGGAACCAGACCACGTTGAAGAAGAACAGCGGCAGGTAGAGGCTCAGAGCCAGCAGCACCAGAGCTCCTGCAGCGAGCAGATCGCTGGCGATTAGGGACCTCCAGCGGCGGTGCTTCACCTGCCAACAAGCCAGAGCCCACGAAGGCAGCCAGCCAGCGGCCACCAGCATCGTAAACACCTGGGGCCCCGTGGCTCCGACTGCAGCCGCGCTTGGAGCCCGACCGGCAAGCAGCGCGATCCACGCCAGCCCCAGCCCCAGGTGCAGGCCTAGCCACAGGCGTGAGGAACGGGCCATGGCAGTGCAGAGGGATGGACTACGGATCACAGCGGTTGATCGACGTCAGGGCGTCACCCCGCCATCCTGAAGACATGCCAGTCCTTGCCCCCTCCATGGAGCGCCTGTTCCCCCAGCTCGCTGCCGCCGCCCTGCTCCTAGCGGCCGCCCTCCCCGCCACGGGCTGGGCCGGGTCCGCCTTCAACCAAACCCTGAGCCTGCAAGGGATCAGCTTCCAGGTGCAAAGCAGTGGTGTTGGCTCCCAGCAGCAGCTCACCATCACCACCAGGGGCGCCAAGCCAGCCATCAAGACGATCCGCCAAACGGTCAATGGCCAGGTGGTAGGGGCTGAGGTGGCCGATCTCAACGGCAATGGCCTGCCAGAGATCTACGTGTTCGTGCAGGGGGCCGGCAGCGGCAGCTACGGCGAACTGGTGGCCTTCGCCGCGATCAAGGGCAGGGAGCTTTCACCGATCACCCTTCAAGACCTCTCGGGTGTCTCCGCCCAGGGCTATCAGGGCCATGACCAGTTTCAAGTGGTGGAGAGCTGCCTGGCGCGCCGCTTTCCGATCTACAAGCCGGGCGACAGCAACGCCAAGCCGACGGGCGGCCTACGCCAGATCTGCTACAAGCTCAAGGCTGGTGAAGCAGGTTGGATCCTGAGGCCCACAAGCGTGCTCAAGTTTTGATGACTAATTTTTTCAGAAGGCCAGCGCTTGGCGCTGATTCACCGCCAGGCCAGGCACTTGTTGGGGCTCCTTGCACTCCCTTCAGAACCCTGCGCAACCGTCTGGTTGCATCGATTTTGATCGGTGCAGCGCTGGCGCTTCCCGCCAGGGCTTATGACTTGCAGTACCGGCAGAACGGCACAAGCTTTTCTGCAAGTGAGCTCCGCAGGATCTTCAACAACGCCTTACCGGCCGCTTACGACCAGCGCTTTGCCGATCAACGCTGGACGACCTATCTGTTGCTGGATGCCCACGCTGAGAAGGGATTGGTGGCCATCACCCTCGGCCTCAGCCCCCGGGTTGGTGCGAGTCAGGCCCTGTTGCCAATTGCAACCTTCAGTGTGATCGAACCAATGCCCCGCTCTAAGGAGCAATGGCAGCAACTGCTCTCAAGCTTGGCCTCTCGTTATGCCCAGTTGATGCTGGAGAACCGCAGCCGAATCTCCAACCAGCCGTGAAGGCCGTGTCGCGACAACCCGCCTCAGCCAGCGCCACGACGACGTCCCTGACCCATCTGGCCGTAGCGGGCTACCGCTCCCTGCAGCTACTCAGCCTCCCCCTCGGGGGGCTCACGTTGGTTTGCGGAGCTAACGGCTGTGGCAAGAGCAACCTGTATCGCTCCCTGGGGCTGATCAGCGCCGCCGCCCGCGGTGATCTGGTGGCCGCCCTGGCCGCCGAAGGCGGTCTGCCGGCCGTGTTCTGGGCCGGGCCGAAGCTCACCTCGGCCGCCATGCGGCGCGGTGAACAGCCGGTTCAGGGCAGTGGCGGCAGACGGGAGGCGACACGGCTGCGGTTGGGCATCGCCGGCGACTGCCTTTCTTACGCCATCGAGCTCGGCTACCAGGCAGACGATCCGACCAGCGTCTTTTTGCTCGATCCGGAGATCAAGCGCGAGTGGATCTGGGCCGGCGGGCCCTTCCATCCCCGCAGCCTGTTGGTGCAGCGCACCGGATCGGTGGTGGAGCGCTGCGGGGATGGGGGCCGAACGGTTCCCATCGCCCTGGAGGTCTCACCCCACGAGAGCCTGTTCACCGCCGTTTCCGATCCTCTGGAGGCGCCGGAGGTGTTCCAGCTACGGCACACGATCCTCAGCTGGCGCTTCTACGACAGCTTCCGCACCGACCGACAAGCTCCTGCTCGCAAGGGCCGCATCGCCACCCGCACGCCATCCTTGGCCGCCGATGGCGGGGACCTGGCCGCGGCTGTTCAGACAATCCTGGAGATCGGCGACGCTGAAGCCTTCCAGAGCGCCATCGCCGATGCCTTTCCCGGCTGCAGGCTCACGGTAGACACCGCCCAATCGATTTTCAGCCTGCAGCTCCATCAACCAGGTCTGTTAAGGCCGCTTGAGACACCGGAACTCTCCGATGGCACCCTGCGCTATCTGCTGCTGGCGGCGGCCCTGTTCAGTCCGAGGCTGCCGCCCTTACTGGTGCTCAATGAACCGGAGAACAGCCTCCACCCCGATCTTCTGCCCCCCTTAGCCCGCTTGATCGCCGCTGTGTCCGAGCGCACCCAGGTGTGGGTGGTGGCCCACGCCGAGGTTCTGATCACGGCCCTAGGGGCCACTCCCGGCGTTCGGCTGCTGCGGCTCGAGCGACAACAGGGGGCCACAGTGCTACCGGGGCAGACCGTGCTGGATCGGGCCGCCTGGCGCTGGCCTTAGGGGCGCTGCGGGTTGCGGTGATTGGGTGGGGTTGCCGCCCGAGTCTGGGCCGAACAGACCCAACAGATTCTGGAGCAATCGCTGGCTGGTGTTCGTGAGGGTCTGGATGTCATCAAGCGTGCGGATCAGCTCAGGTTGGCTGATGCGCAGGAGCTGTTGAGCCTCGGTAGAGGTCTGCTCGACGGTGCTGCCGGCGCGGCTGATCTGGCGCAGGGCATCGCGCAAATCGGGCGCGGTGGAAGCACTCTCGCGCTGCAGGAAGGTTGCCAAGCTATGAATGCCCCGTAGGCTAAGGCGTGCGTCCCGCAGGGTCTGGGGCAGATCGTTAGCCGTGAGCCGGGTCGTGTTTCGCAGGGTGGCCTGCAGATCCTTCTGCGTCTGCACCAGCTGCTGCAGCATCGGTGCCAGCTCTAAGGGTTGCTCGTAGGGCAGGCGCTGGTCGCTAGAACGCTTTCCCTTTCCAGCGGTCTGAGGATCGGGGCTGATCTCGAGGTAGCGATCGCCAATGAACCCCTCCTGACCCTGGCGCGCCACGCTGGTGGGCCCAATCAGGGGGGCGTAACGCTGTGCAACCTCCACCGCAATGGCAACGCTGGCATCGGCTTGGAGCTGCAAACTGCGCAGCTGCCCGACCGGCAGGCCCGAGATGCGCACCTCCTGGCCGGGACGCAATCCGGTGGCATTGGAGCTGATCAATCGGAACATCACCATCGGCTGGCCCCAGCGTTGCTCCCTTGCCAGACCGAGCAGCACGGCGAGGATCACCACCAGGCCGGAGCCGAGGAACAGCCAGCGCTCGCGTCGCCCATTGCCTAGGTCTGAGCGTGTCATTGCGCGGAGGTGGTTAGGCGCAGCGGATCGATCGCGATGATCCACAGGAGCTTGAGGCCAAGCAGCAGCATCAGACCCTCCACCATTAGATCGCTACTCACCAGGGCGGGGGCAACGTCACGCTGCAGGCGGCGACGGCCACGGAGCTGACTCCAGGCGCAGAGCATCACCAAGAAAAAAGCGGCACGAAAGCAGGAGCGCAGTAGATCGGAAAGCAGCACGCCGCTGAGTAACTCCCTGAATTCCCCAACCAGATCAGCCCGGGGGCTAGCGAGCACCCCACCGGTGATTGCGGCCATCAGGAACAGCACCATCAGCACCGTTCCAATCAGGGCACTGGCCAGGAGCGATTCCCGCCAGCCGCCATGGCGATCCGCACTGCGCTCCAGCCATCGGGGCAGCAGCAGGGCCATGGCAATCAACGTCACCAGCATCGGCCCCATGAGCTGGAGCACGAGCAGGATGAGAAGCTCCAAGCTGAAGCGACTGGTCTGCCCTAGGGCACTGCTGCTGAGCTCCACCACGCCGAGGCCAAGCACCAGTCCGGCGAGCAGAACAGGGCCACCACACCGCTCACCGTCGCGTTCAGCCAGCTTCAGGCTGTGCCTGGCGGCGGCATTCAGGCGCTGAAGGGAAGCTGGCAACAGCGTTGGGACTTCTCGGGACCATCAGGATCGCTCCCCAGATGCGGCTGGTGCAAGGCTGGTACTGGCTTCTTAACGACGGGGACCACGCCCAGAAGCGTCAGCGCGGCGTGCCGTTGTACTCCACATTCACCACGCTGGTGGCGTCAGGCGAGATCAGAATGCGGGTCTGCTTGGTGGCGGCCTGCTTGTTGACTTCCCAGCCCGGAGGACCGCCGAGGAAGTCAAAGAGGAAGCCGTTGGGGCCAGCATTCACCATGCAGCTGCCGCCACCTTTTTGGTGCATGCAGCTGGCGGTGAAGTACTTGCTGAGGCCGCCATTGATCTTCTCAGCTTGCATTCGCGCCAGATTGGCGGCGCGAATCTGGTTCATGGACAACTCGGCAGAGGCGGGCAGAGTTGCGAGACCAGTGGCAAGACCAGTGGCCAGGGCTGCGCCAAGGGCCAGGGTACTGAGCGAGTTGCGAAGCATGGGGGAAGGGTGACTGACCGTGTTCTAGGTGCGAAACCAGCCTTTGTCTGCATGGGCCCGCAACACAGCCGTAAGAGGGCTGGAAGAGTGATTTTGAGGGGGCACCTCACTGACTTGCTCGAGGAAGCGTGATCTGGTTGCCGATCAACAGCTAGGCGCCGGCTAGGTGATGAATGAAGGGCGACGGCTTTGGCCAGATCGACGAACAAGCTGAACATTAGCTTTGCATGCCCTGGGGGACCCAGCATTAAGGCAAGCCAGATTTCGACGAATCGAAAGAAAATCCCGTCCGAAATTCTGTTTCTTTGCAGGCATCATCGACAGACTTCAGATAGCGATCCAGCGATTGGGTTGCCATGAGCCTCGCTTCGCCTTCCCGCTGCCACTGCTGGGGCTGGTAGAGAAGTTGTAACTCACGACGATCCCTGTAGGAAAGGCGTCGCAACATGTCTTCGACGGGCAGCAACGGAGCTCCGTTCAGGCAGAGTGATTGAATGGCATGCCATCCCTCATGCATCAGCGTTTCGCGTTGATTTCCCTTGGGACAAACCACCACCTGACGCTGAACACGCAGATACATTCCAAACAGATCAACTTCCCTGCATCGGGGATGACTCCATTGGATGCCAATACCACGACTGACAAAGGCCTGCTCAATCTGCCCCAAATCACTGCTATCGGCAGCCAGTGCCGCAGACCCCATGCAGACCACTCCGAGAATTGTTAGTAATTTAGGCTGCAAGGGAATCCCTAACATCAAGGGGCTGCTGAAGGTGGGTTAAATTCATCGGCGCCAACGAACTTTTAACCTGCCATTAAACGTAGGGCCAAAGGGAGTGACCACGGGCTATTCGTGGCAATTGATGACGCAACCACTGCCTTTCTAGCCGGGTTGCGGGTTGTGTCTAGACTCATATCGTTGTTACCCGCACAATTGCGTTTCAAACTTGCGTTTCCACTACATTATTGCTACGGCGGCCCTGCTTTCGCCTGTGGTTTCGCCGCTGTTCATCGCTCCTGCATCAGCCCAGCTGGCTTTTCCGGGTCAAGGAGTCGTTTGTGACCAACGGGGACAGGTCTGTTATGACAGCCAAGGCCTATCCCTTGGGTTGACCCAGACCATCTTCGGAGCCCAAGCCGCGCAAAATGTGCTCAATCAAATCCGGGGTGGCCCTACTCCCCAAGATTTCCGGCTCAGCACTGGAGCGGCATGCTCCACGAGTGCCCGTACTTGCTGGAGCGATGGGTGGAGCAAGCGAGTAGTGGATTGGTCGCTGACGAGCCGTCTCTACAACCGTTCGGCGCCTAGTGGCGGTGGATACCCAAGCCCTGCCGTTCCTGATCAGGCTAGTGGCTTTTGTACCCTCAGCCGGCCTAACCAACAATTGTTCAGCGGAGCTTGCCAGCTGAAAAAACTGGTCAAAAACAACAAAACCCGCTTTGAGGCAGCCTTAGGCAATGGTCAGACCTTCACCTTTGTGGCCCGCAATGGCAACTTTGTAATTCAGGATGGCTCCGGCGGAAGCTGGCCTGTGGGCTTTGAAAATCGCGGTACTACGGGTGTCTTCCGTTGGAGTAATCTCCAGTTGATTGCGACACGCACGGGCGGCACCAATGGTGGTTCTACTGCTGCCAATGCCAGCGGGAGTGCCATTGGCAACGCTGCCGGCGCAGCGATAGGGGCTGGTATCGGTTCCCTATTGAATTCCCTGTTTAAATAGACTTCTACTCTCCTAGCTTCGTAGCCTATTGGGCAGTTCTCCGCATAGGCTGACTGCCCAATTTTTGTTAATTACCCTCTCAAGATGTGCCCATTTCAATCAAGTTGCTAAAGTGATTAGTTTCCCTGAGCATAATGCCGCCATGGCCAGGGATCAACCAGGCGCATAAATGAACCTCAAACATAGACATGGGGATGACTTCATTGGACTCCGCATGACATACTCAAGGATCTAGATCGACTCGCTCCGAGGAAGAACAGCAGTTCAAACAAAGACCCTCAAGCCAAGGATCTTCCACGCCAAGTCCAACCTTGACCCGTCGTGGTTTTCCAAATCGACGCCGGCACAATCGCACCGATCAGTAGGCCACCCAACCAGGCCAGCCACCAATAACGCAGCGGTGTGCCAAAGCGCCAGCGGCTCCAAAGGCGAATCGCTAGCTGCAAGCCAATCGCCACCAAGCCAATCAGGCCAAGAGAACGATCCAGCAAGGCTAAGGGCAACAGCAACCAGGGCAAACTGAAGCCGCCCAGCACCACCAGGGCACTGCCAATCGCTTTGAAGGGATTGCGATCCACGCCGAGGTACCAATTTTTAGTCCAACCTTCCCACAAGGACGCCAGATCCAGGTACATCCTCAGCCGCACAAGATCAACGCCCAATTGATAGAGCAGGCGATGGCCTGAGGCCTTGATTGCCCCGGCCAAGGCCAGGTCTTCCACCACTTCGCCGGCCACGGCGCGATGGCCGCCAATCGCCTCGTAGGCACTGCGGCGAAACAGCATGAACGGGCCGGCGGCAAAGGCCGTGGCATCGGCGGGATCGTTGCTGCGCTTGAGCGGAAAGCCCAGGCCGAGCAGGGAGGCCACGATCGGTTGCACCAGCCATTCGGCCAGGCAGCCGCACTCGAGCCTGGGGGCCAGGGTGAGCAGGTCCACCGGTGGCCCCGCGGCAGCAACTCCCGCAACCTCCTGGAGTACCGCCTGCAGGGCCGCTGGCTCAAGCCGCACATCAGCATCGATGAAGAGCAGCCACTGCGCTTTGAGATCGCCGGCGGGCCACTCCAGGGCCGCCGCCTGGCTGGCGGGCCAGTTCTTGCCACACCAGCGCTCCCCCTCGGGCCGGGGCCCCACGTCCAACAGACGCCGGGCCGGCCCCCCCCCGTCGTGCTCGGCCTGGAAACGCTCCTGGACCAACCCCACCGTGCCATCGCTGGAGCCGTCATCGGCCACCACCAGCTCCCAGGGCAAGCCCGGATCCTGGCTCGCCAAGACCGAATCCAGGCAGGCGGAGATGTTGCTTTCTTCGTTGTAAACGGGAATCACCAGCCGCAGAAACGACGCCTGCAGGGGCCCGGGGTCGGGGTTGGGACCCAGGCGTGGCGCCCGGCCCAGCTGCAGCTCAAGTAGCAACAGCATCAACCCCAGGCCGAGGCAGGCGACCAGCCCCAGCACCTGCAACACAACAATGGCCACTGGCGTCCCTGCTCCACGGCCCAGGGACTGGCCTGGGGGAAGCAACTCTGTCACTGGCCCCAACAAGGGGGAGGGCCAAAGCCCCTCAAGTGGGACCGAGGACTCCAACCAGGGGCCAACAACAAGGGCCCCGCATTGCCACAGGATGGCTCAAAAGCAGACTCCAGAAAGCATCTCCATACTAGATATCAAGCGCTTAGCCTTGATTTTAGGCGGCTAAATTCACGTAAAATTGTCCATTAAACTTTATGGTCTTTCGTGGAATTCGCATCAAAAAATACTGATCACCGTTATTAGCGGCTCTGCGCCAAAGAGGCATCTCGCATTAATAATTGAAAGGACTATAGAGCTCCGTAGTTGAGAGGGCGCCAGATCCATTATCTCCGCCGGTAATCAGTACGGAGCCGTTGGGCAATAGGGATTCAGTATGGCGATAGCGGGGCCCACCCATCGCCGCAATGGGAGTGAATTGATTCGCTGCGACGCCATAGATCTCTACTGAGGACAGGGTCACAGTGCCATCGAATCCGCCTGCGATCAAGACGTAGTTTCCACCCACAAGACTGGTTGCCGTATGGCGGCCTCGGGCCACCTCCAATGGGGCTGCCGGGCTAAAGCTGGTGGCATTGCTGTTGCTGTAAAGCTCTGTGGTCGCCAGGGCACCGTTAGTCGTGCTCTGGAAGCCACCAGCGAAAAGAACTTGACCAGACGGCACAAGATTTGCGGTTGGATAGCGCCTTGGGCCAGCCATGCTAGAGGCGGTGGGCGCGAAGGTTTGCAAAGATGGATTATAAATCTCCGGCGTATTAATGTAGCTACCATTGTAGCCGCCGGCAACCAATACGGTGCCATCATTTAGCAGGGTGGCCGTATGATTACGTCTAGTCTCGCTCATAGAGCCTACGGCTTGCCAGGAGTTGGTGCTTGGGTTGTAGATCTCTGCACTAGCCAGTGGAATGCCGGAGCTAGAACCATTGATCGCCCCTGTATACCCTCCCGTAACGAGGACAGTGCCGTCGTTCAATGTTGTTGCCGTGGAGTTAAGCCGGGAGGTCCCCAGGTTGCTAGCCAACGTGAATTGCCCCGTTGCGGGGTCGTAGATCTCAACAGAATTCAAGGCAGTGCCAGTGGAATCTTGGCCACCAACCATGAGGATTCGGCCGTCGGATAGTTGCGTTGCTGTTGCTGCAATTCGCCCATCATGCATGGCCCCGGTTGGCGTCAATAGCCCTGTCGCAGGATCGTAAATTTCTGCTGATGTGACAGCTTGATTGTACTGATTGTATCCACCTGCTACAAGGATTCGCCCATCAGGCAGGGCTGAGGCCGTATGCAAGGAACGCGGCGTCGTGAGGACTTGCCCCTGAGCCTGAACAGCGAAGAAAGAGCTTGGATTGCTGCTGCTGGGTCCGAAACGGATACCGGAGACATTGTTTCCATTTATCCTGGCTGTGGCAGGAGAATTGTTAATACTGAACGCCTCCTCTAAGGCGCCGATGACCGTGTTATTGCTAATGGTGATATCGCTGCTTCTATTCAATCGAATCGCGTTACCGGCCAAGCAGAGATTGGCTTGATTGCAGAGTGAAACCGAACCACCAAGATCAGAGGATGCCTCCAGGCCATAGGTTTGGACCTGGGGATAAAGGAACGTGTTATCCATGATCGTTGCGGAGCTGACCCCATTGAAATCAATGGCGGCCAGGGCATTGGCAGAGCCATTAATGGCCCCGAAGGACTGGGCATCCGTCAAACTGGTTGGATTGTCCGAGTAGGACCCCACGAAGGTATTGCCAGAAATCAATACATTGCTTGTGCTGTAATTGGTGATTGAGCTGTTGCTAAAGCTGAAGCCACGAATCGAGGTATTGCTGCCAATGCTGATCACACCATTGCTAAATGCAGGCTGGGCACCCACGGTGGAGCCAAAGATTGGCGTCAGGTTGACGGGGCCGAATTGGGTTGCCAAGGTTGGTGCGTTGCCGCTCCCGGCCAGCTGGGTGCCCACAGGAAGTCGCAGGGTCGGGCGACCATTGACAAGGGGCTGGCCAGCCAAGTTTGAGGCTGCCCCCCCGCCCGCGAGCAACACGTCATTGCTGCCTGCCGTTGCCAGCATGGCGTCCAGGCTGGCGTTGGCGCAGCTGACCGCGTAGGCGCTGCTGGTGGCGCCCGTACAGCGCACCACCCAGGCGCTGCCGTTGTTGCTCGGATTGGTGGCCACGCTGCCGGGCAGAGTTTGAAGCGCACTGATCATGCGGATCTCGGTGTCCCGTTGCACCGGCAAACCCCGTTGGGCCAGGAAGGTGCTCTCGGCGGCGTCGATGGCGTCCTTGGCATTGCCGTTCAACGGTTTGGCGCCGTAACGGAGGTAGCCGCTAGCCTGCCATTGGAAGAGATTGTCGTAAGCCAAACTTCCGCCTACGGATAATTGATGACCAACCCGCAGCTCGGCTCGGCCTCGAACACCGGAGCTGGCGCTGACGTAGTTGCCATCGAGGTAGTAGTAGGCGCCATACAGCCAGAGGCTTTCCTTGCCCCAGCGGGCTAGGGGAATGCCCACTTCCAAATTTATTCCCCCCAGGGAAACGATATAACGGTTCCAGCCATCAAGAATCAGCTGGTTATTGATCAGGGAAGCATTGGTCCAACCGGTGGCGTAAAGTTCCGATTTGTTTGAGAAGGGGATAAAAGCGTTGGCCCGCAATTCAACGTCACGATGCAGGGCCTCTGCTCCAGCGCCGACTTGAAAGGCATACTGACTATAGGCCTGGCGGGTATCAATACCGGCGTTCAATCCATAGATCCAGCGATGGTCGTTGCTGAGAAAGCGATAGCCCAATCGGGTGCTCACAGCTGCAGAGGGATTCGTTTGCTGAACTAAGGCCCCACCAAGGTTGAGACCTGCAATGAAATCAAGAAACAGCACCTCGCCTTGCCGGCCCTGAGCCAGAGGGGCAAACAGAGATCCACTGAAAACGTTGGGGGTGCCGCCACCCTGGCTCTGAAACTGAAATCCCCCGGACGCTTGAATCGCCTGCGGAGCCGGCACGGCCAAGCCAGGCTTGACTTCTATGCTTGTTGCGACTGCAACCGCAGCTACCAGGTGAAGCAGGGCGTGGCCGATTGGGGCGATTCGATTGGTATCGGAAACTACAGGCGCCAGTTCCATGGGCTGATCGAGTTTTTAAATAATTGATTTTTAATTTTTCTAGTGTAACAGAAAAAAGGCACGCCTGCAGCTTGCCCAGGGATTTCAACTCCCGATTAGGCTTGGGGAAGCTTCTTTTTGGGAACCGGCGCAGCCCAGCAAAGGCAGGCGTTAGTGCTTTGCTTGTGGCAGCCAGTGCACCCATTGACAGACCAACAACGATGAACCGGCATAAACACCTTTGGCAAACCCCATAAGACGGGGACTATCCTGAGATTTTCAATTAAACTTTGTCGTAGTAACTTTTGAAGTAGCAAGAGCCTGCTAACCCGTCAACGGCCAGGCAGTTTGGCTAGGGCATCGCTGGCACCCATCACCACCAGTAATTCACCGGCGGCCAGCACGTGGGAGGCGGGAGGATTGACGGTGAGTTGGTTATCGGGACCAGCGGCGAGCACGCTCACTTTGTAGTTCTTGCGGAGATTGATCTCGCGCAACGATTGGCCGATGAAAGCCTGGGGCACGTGGATCTCTTCGATGCTATTGAGATCGTCAAGACGCAGCCGCTCCAACAGGTTGGGCCGCACCAATTCCATCCCCAGGCGTTCGCCCTGCATCTTGGACGGAAACAC
>Ga0310093_1000055_pt1 | contig 22066 bp, 22 predicted proteins | sample LakMicDCLTotalB5_FD_194450 | JGI IMG/M metagenome (GOLD analysis project Ga0310093, IMG submission 194450) | Enriched freshwater cyanobacterial communities from Lake Michigan, Michigan, United States - MI23.DCL.Total.B5 | ecosystem: Environmental > Aquatic > Freshwater > Lake | place: USA...
CCGCTGGAGCACCCCCTCGCCCCCCTCTGCACCACCCTGGCGGCCGCCGGTTTGCCGCTGCATCTGGAAACCAGCGGCGTGGGGCCCTGGAGCGGCCAGTTCCACTGGATCACCCTCTCCCCCAAACCGCACCGGCCACCCAGCGATGAGGCCCTGCGCCGCTGCCAAGAGCTGAAGGTGGTGGTGCACGATGCGCAGGATCTGGCCTTCGCCGAGGCCATGGCCAGCGCCGCCCTCGCACAGCGCCGCTCCGGCGAACCCGGCCCGGCCCTGCTGCTGCAGCCGGGGTGGGACTGCCCCGAAGGCCAACGACTGGCCATTGGCTTTGTGCAGGCTCACCCGGGCTGGCGCCTCAGCCTGCAGAGCCACAAATGGCTGGGGGTGCGCTGAGCCGCAACGCCACTGGGCATCATGGGGACGGCGCCCCCCGCGACCCCGTGCCCACCGCCATCGCCCTGCTCTCCGGAGGGCTCGATTCCGCCACCGCCGCCGCCCTGGCCCAGGAGGCCGGCCTGCGGGTCATCGGCCTGTCGTTCGATTACGGCCAGCGCCACCGCCGTGAACTGGAGGCCGCCGCCGCCATAGCCGACGCCCTGCAGCTGGCGGAGCACCACACCATCGCCGTCGACCTGGCGGCCTGGGGGGGATCGGCCCTCACCGATCCCGCCATGGCCGTACCCAGCGGCGGCCTGCAAACCGGCGTGATCCCCAGCACCTACGTGCCCGGCCGTAACACCGTGTTCATCGCCATCGGCTTGAGCCTGGCGGAGGCCCGCGGCGCCGAGCGGCTGGTGCTCGGGGTGAATGCGGTGGATTACTCCGGCTACCCGGACTGCAGGCCCGACTACCTGGAGGCCTTTCAGCAGCTAGCGGACCTGGCCAGCAAGGCGGGGCGTGAGGGCCATGGCACCCGCCTCTGGGCGCCCCTGGTGCAGTGGAGCAAGACCCGCATCGTGCAGGAAGCCCTGCGGCTGGGGGTGCCGATCGCGCAAACCTGGAGCTGCTACAGCGGTGGCACGCAGCCCTGCGGCGTCTGTGACAGCTGCCGCATCCGCGATGCCGCCCTGATCGAAGCGGGCCACCCCGACCTGGCCAGCGGCCCTGCGCGCCCGTGAGCAGCGTGCCGACCCCCGCCACCCAGGCGCCCCCGCAGCGTCGCCAGCTGCCGTGGCACGACCCCGCCGCCGTGGCGGCAGCGCTGGCGGCCCGCTGGGGACCGGAGGGGCTGATCTGGCTGGACGGGGATGGCACCAGCCTGGGGCGCTGGCTCACCCTGGCGGCCGATCCCCTGGAGCAACACTGCTGCCGCGGCCGACCCGGAGAGGCGGGCGCCAGCGACCCGTTTGCCCGGCTGGCGCAGCTGGGGCCAGGGCACTGGTGCGGCTGGCTGAGCTACGAAGCGGCCGCCTGGGTGGAGCCCGCCGGCCACTGGAAGGCCGATGCCATGGCCAGCCTCTGGATCGCCCGCCACGATCCGGTGCTGCGCTTCGACCTGCAGCAACAGCAGCTGTGGATCGAAGGCCACGATCCTGGCCGGCTGGAGGCGATGGCCCGTTGGCTGGAGGCGGAGCCGCCTTCCCTGCCGCCCTCGCTGCCGACCCCAATGGGCCACCCCTGGCCCGCCCTGGCGGCCGATCACTGGCACTGGCATAGCGACACCGACGCCTTCGCCTCCGGGGTGGAGCAGCTGCGGGAGCTGATCGCCGCTGGCGATCTGTTCCAGGCCAACCTCACCGCCTGTTGCAGCACCGCTCTGCCGGCGGATGGGCCCCAGGGGGCAGCGGCGGCCCTGCCGCTGTTTCTGCAGCTGCGCCGGCGCTGCCCGGCACCGTTTTCCGGCCTGGTGATCGCCGGAGGAGCCGCCAGCGGCGAAGCGGTGATCTCCGCCTCGCCGGAGCGGTTCCTGCAGCTCAGCGCCGGCGGCGCCGTGGAAACCCGGCCGATCAAGGGCACGCGCCCGCGTCAGGCGGATCCCCGGCGTGACGCAGACCAGGCGGCGGAACTGGTGTGCAGCGCCAAGGACCGGGCCGAGAACGTGATGGTCGTGGATCTGCTGCGCAACGACCTGGGGCGGGTGTGTGTGCCGGGCTCGATCGATGTGCCGCAGCTGGTGGGCCTGGAGAGCTACCCCCAGGTGCATCACCTCACCTCGGTGGTCACCGGCCAGCTGCGGCCGGAGTGCAACTGGGTGGATCTGCTGCGGGCCTGCTGGCCGGGGGGCTCCATCAGCGGGGCCCCCAAACTGCGCGCTTGCCAGCGGCTGGCGGAGCTGGAACCCTTGGCCCGAGGCCCCTATTGCGGCTCGCTGCTGCGCCGTGATTGGGACGGCAGCGTCGACAGCAGCATCCTCATCCGCAGCCTGCTGCTGCAGGGCGACCAGCTGCGCTGCCACGGCGGCTGCGGCATCGTGGCCGACTCCGATCCCCTGGCGGAAGCGGCGGAGCTGGGCTGGAAGCTGCACCCCTTGCTGGAGGCCCTGGCATGACCCGCCCCCTAAGCAGCGTGGCCTGGATCGATGGCCGCTGGGGCACCCCCGAGCAGCTACAGCTGCCCCTGGCCGACCGCGGGCTGCAGTTGGCCGATGGGCTGTTTGAAACCGTCTGGGTGGAGGGCGGGCGCCCGCAGCTGCTGGCGGAGCACCTGCAGCGCTGGCAGCGGAGCGCGGCCCTGCTGAGCATGGCAGCGCCGCCAGCGGCGGCCAGCCTGGAGCCGCTGCTGCTGGAAGCGATCGAACGGGCCCAACTGGCGAGCGGCCCGGGTGGCGGAGCCCTGCGCCTCAACTGGAGCCGCGGCGACCAACGGGGGCGGGGCATCGATCTACCGCAGGGGCCAACCACCGCCGCAGAGCATCGTCTCTGGCTGCAGCTCACCCCCTGCAAGGCCACCTTCACACCCCTCACAGCGATGGTGAGTCGCCAGGAAACCCGCAACGCCTCCAGCCTGGTGAGCCGTTGCAAAACCTTCGCCTATGGCCAGGCGATCCAAGCCCGCCGGGAAGCCCGGCAGGCAGGAGCCGAAGAAGCCCTGCTGCGCAGCAGCAGCGGCGGGCTCTGCTGCGGCACCACCGCCAACCTGCTGGTGCAGCGCCAGGGCCGTTGGCTGACACCACCCCTCAGCAGCGGCTGCCTGCCCGGGGTGATGCGCGGCAGGCTGCTGGAGCTGGGACTCGTCGAGGAAGCGCAGCTGGAGGCCTCCCCGGCGGCCGGCGAACGCTGGCTGCTGATCAACAGCCTGGGCTGCAGGCCATTACTGCGGCTCGATGGCCACCCCCTGGAGGCGTGGCCCGAGGCGGAGACGGAAGCCGAACGGCTCTGGCGCCGCCTGCTCTAAGCCGAGCAGAGCGGATCAGTTGCAGCCCTGCACCGAGATCCGGTAGGTGAAGCCCGTGGCGGCCTGATCGGCACTGGCGCCGATCTTGAAGTTCACCTGGCTGACGGTCTTGCCCGGCACCGCCTGCACGGTCCATTGGCGGCCGGTACCCATCTGCGGGGCATACGACTCGTTGATCACCTGCAGGTTGGAACCGTCGGTGAACTTGAGATAGCCCTGAATCGGATAGGTGGCGCTCACCGAGGAATTGGCGGTGAAGAAATACTTGAAGCTGCTGTAGGGCTGGGTCACGAAGAAGTCCGTGTTCCAGTTGGGGCGGCTGAAGGGCAGCGGGCTCCCTGCGCTGATGGTTTTGGTCACGATGGGCGTGACGCCGTTGCCACCAACCGGCGAGAGAAACTGACAGCTCTGGGCCGACACCGGGGCGGCAGCCGTGAGCATGCAACCGCCGATGCAGGCGGCAACCACGGGCAGCAGCTTGGACATGAACGCAGGGTTGAGAGGTTCCTCCGGATTGTGAAAACGATCCCAGGGCCTGCCGCCGATGTACTGAAAAACTTTTGGATGCAAGCCCCCTTGCCCCAGTGACCGCTGCAGCACCGGCTCGCAGCTGCCATCCTGACCGCACTGAAGCGGAGGGCGATGGCACGGCAGGCAACGCGCCTCGATCGAGGCCTGGTGGGCCTGGCGATGCTCGCGGGGGCCTCCATGAGCATGGGCTTCATCCAGCTGCTGGCGGGCCCTCTGGAACAGGTGGCCAACCTGAGCGTGCAGGTGCTGGCCCTGCAAACCACCGCCATGGCGGCACCCCTGGTGGTGAGTCTGGTGCTGTTACTGCGGGAGGGGCCAGCCCTGGTGGCCCTGGGATCGCGACTCGCCCAACGCCCCCAGGCGTGGTTGCTGCGTCGCTGGCGCCAGCAGGCCGTGCGGCTGATCCCAACGGCCATGGGCCTGCTGCCCTATCTGCTGGCCGCCGCCATGGTGTCCGCCACCCTCACCAAGCCGGAGTTGAACACCCTCACGGAACTGCGGTTTCTGGTGGGCAACCTCAACCCCGAGATCCTGGTGTTGGCCCTGGTCAAAACCAGCCTGTTCGCCGGGCTGATCCTGTGGATCACGCTTCAGCAAGGGAGACATGCCCAAACCCTGCAGCTAGCGGCCAGCGCAGCCCTGTCACGGGCCATCAGCGTGTCGATCGCCCTGTTGCTAGGCCTGGATCTGATCTTTGTGCTGCTGCTCGACCCCAGCGTCAGCGGCGGGGTGAGCTGACCATGGGCCACCCACGCCGCCCGCTGGACCTGGAGCACTGGAGCCTGCTCAGTGGCGCCGCTGCACTGCTGAGCCTGTTGGTGCTCGGGATGGGGGCACAGCGCAACTGGTGGAACCGCAATCTCGAGCTCAGCTTCCGCACCTACAGCGCCGCCCGCCTGCAGGAGGGCATGGCGGTGAAGATCTCCGGCCATCCCGTGGGTCGCGTGCAACGCATCCGCCTGCTCAACGACGCCCAGGTGCACGTGACCCTGGAGATTGCCGCCAGCCGTGAATCGCTGGTGGGCCGACGCAGCCGCGCCACCGTGACCCAGGACGGGCTGATCAACCGGCCTTACATCGCCATCAGCCCCGACCTGAACCGGCTCGGGAATCGCGACCGGCTCAGCTCGGGGGACACGCTGATTTTCGAAAACAGCCCCGATCTCGCCACCATCATCAAAGAGGTGGCCTCCAGCCGGGTGCCGTTGCAGCAGATGATCACCCGGGCGGCGGGCCTGGTGGAGCGGCGCGTGCCCCGCTCCCTCGACCAGCTGGATCGCACCCTCGGCAGCGGCGAGCGCCTGGCCAATCTGCTGGAGCGGGAGGTGGCCCAGGGATCCGGCAGCCTGCAGGGCCGGGTGAGCCGGGCCACGGACAACCTGGAGCAGACCCTCAGCACCCTGCAGACCACCCTGGTGGAAATCCAGAGCCTGGCCCGCAGCAGCAACAGCCTGCTGCAGGGCATCCGCCGCAGCTGGTTGATTCAACTGCTGGAGCCGGCGGGCACGCCACCGCTCAACCCAACACCGCCTGGGCCTGGGTCAGCAATGAAGCCGGCAGCGGGATGCCCAGGCGGCGCGCCGTGTCGCGATTGAGCCAGAGGCCTGGATCCCCCGGGGGCTGCATCGGCAGGCTCGCCGGCGCGGTGCCGCGCAACACCTGGCTGGCCAGTTCACCGGCCCGCTGGCCATCCTGAATCGAACGCCAGCCGACCATGGCCAAACAGCCGAGCACGCCGGCGTCATCGGGTTCCTCCGCCAGCAGCGGCAGCCGCGCCTGCAGGGCCAGCGCCGCCAACTGATCAAAGCCCTCAAGGGTGACGTAGTCCTCCACCTTGATCAGCGCCTGGACCCCCTGCCGTTGGAGCAGCTGAAAGGCCTCCGGCAGGTCGGCGAGATCCGTGACGACCTCGCGCACCAGCTGCAACTGCCTCTGGGCAACGGCCTGGGCCAGCAGTTCGGCCTCGAAGCTGGAGTTGGGTTCCGCAGGGTTGTACAGCAAGCCCACCTGTTGCAGGTTGGGCACCAACAGCTGGGCCACCCGCAGCAGCTCCCCCACCGCGGTGGTGGTCACCGTGCCGGTGACATTGGCACGGTGCTCGGTGGCGCTGCCGCCGGCGCCGGCCCCCCACGGATTGGCGCAGTAGCAGAACACAATCGGCAGCGAACCCGGGGCCGCGCCGATGGCCGCCAACAGCGCGGGAGTGCCGATGGCCACCAGCAGGTCGACGTCGGCGGCCACCAGCTCCTGGGCCAGGCGACGGCAGCGCGCCGGGCTTCCATCGGCTTGCCGCAGCAGCACCTGCAGGTTCTGCCCAGGGCGGAAGCCGTTCTGGGCCAGCCCCTGCAGCACCCCCTCGCGGGTGACCTCCACAGCCGGCACCTGCAGGTACTGCAGAACCCCCAGGCGCCAAGGCTCGGTACGGCCCGCACGGCGCCCGCCCGGTTGGCAGGCCACCAGGGGCGCCAGCGCAGCCGTGCCGGCGGCGGCGGCCAGCAGCCTCAGGCTGGTGCGGCGGCTCAGGGGCACGGGGCGACCCTTAACGCACCACCTGGTTGGCCTTGGCCACCAACGCCGGCGGCAGGGTGACGCCAATGGCCCGGGCGGTGGCTTCGCTCACCAGCAGGTCGGTCTTGGTGAGCGGCTCGAAGGCCATCTTGGCGGGGGACTCGCCCTTCAACACCCGCACCGCCAACCGGCCGGCGGCCATGCCGTCATCGCGGTAGTTCCAACCGATCACCGCCAGGCAGCCGGGCAGCTCGATATCGGGTGGATCCACGGAATACACGGGGATGCGGTTTTCCAGGCCCACCTTGCAGATGGAGGCGAAGGCCTGGATGGTGGCGTAATCGCCGATCTTCACGTAGGCATCCACCTTCTTTTCGGCCAGGGCCTGGGCCGCCTGGAGCACCTCGCCGGAATTGGCCACCGACTGCTGCACCACCGTGATGCCCCGCTGCTGGGCGGCCTTGCCCAGGATCTTGGCCTCGTATTCGGAGTTGGGTTCGCCGGGGTTGAAGATCAGGCCCACGGTCTTGAGGGCGGGGTTGATCTCGCGGGCCAGATCCAGTTCCTCGGCCACCGGGTTGGTGCCGATGGTGCCCACCACGTTGGGGCGGTGTTGGCCGACGCCCCCGGGCGGGGTGCCTGCGCCGGCCCCCCAGGGATTGGAGCAGTAGCAGAAGATCACCGGCACCGAGGTGGGCATCACCTTCATGGCCGCCTGAAGGGGCGGGGTGCCCACCGCCAGCACCATGTCCACCGGTTCGGAGAGAAACTGCTGCATCACCAGGGTGGTGTTGGGCAGCTCACCGGCGGCGTCCTTCTGCAGGAAGGTGACGGTCTCGCCGTTGCGGTACCCGGCCGCCGCCAGGGCCTCCTCGAACCCCTTGCGGGTGAGGTTGGGGGGTGGAGCATCCACCATCTGCAGCATGCCGATCAGCGGACCCTTGCGGGGCTGTCCGCCGCCGAAGCGGCCGCAGGCCGCCAGGGCCAGGGAGCTCCCCAACCCGGCAGCGGAAAGGGTCAGGAACTGACGGCGGCGCAGGCTCATCGCAGGGTCATCCAGGGGATGGGGGGTCCTGCTGCACTGTGGCGTTGCCGTAGAGCTCCCGCAACGCCGCCGGGTTGAACTGTTTCCGCTCCGCGGCACTCCAGTCGCCGATCAGACGGCCCTCCTGCAGCATCAGCAGGCGATCGCCGTGGCGCAGGGCCTGCTCGAGGCTATGGGTCACCATCAGGGCCGTGGTGCCCAGGCGCGCCACCAGACGGTCGGTGAGCTCCATCACCGTGGCCTCGGCCCGGGGGTCCAGGGCGGCGGTGTGCTCATCCAGCAACAACAGCCGCGGCTCGCCGAGGCTGGCCATCACCAGGCTGATGGTCTGCCGCTGGCCGCCCGAGAGCTGACCCACCGGCGTCTCCAGCCGATCCGCCAACGGCAGGCCCAACATCTCCAACAGCTCGCCGTAGCGGCGGCGGTCGGCGCGGGAGGGGTGCAGACCCAACAGGGCACGGGGGCTGAACAGCGAGCGGCGGCGGCACTCCGCCAAGCGCAGGTTTTCCGCAATGGTGAGCCCCGGGGCCGTGCCATCGAGGGGGTTCTGCATGACCCGGCCAATGGCACGGGCACGGCGGTGCTCCGGCAGGCGCAGCAGCTCCCGGCCCTCGAGCCGCACCGAGCCGCCGCTGGCCCGCAGGGTGCCCGCCACCAAATTGAGCAACGTCGACTTGCCGGAGCCGTTGCTGCCGATCACCACCACAAACTGGCCGGCGGGGCAGCTGAGGTTGAAACCTTCGAACAGCTGTCGCCAGCCGCCTCCGGGGAGCGGATGGCCCCAGGCCAAATCCTGAATCTCCAGACTCACCGGCCACCCCCCGGATCCGACACGCCGGGAATGCGCAGCCGGCCCAGACCCAGGGCCGCCAGCAGCAGCAGCGCCGTGGCCAGCTTGAGGTCCACCGGCTCCATGCCCAGCTGCAGGGCTAGGGCGATCATGGCCCGGAACAGCACCGAGCCCAGCACCACCGCCACCAGGGCCTGGGGCACCGTGCGGGGCCGCAACACCGATTCGCCGACGATCACCGCCCCGAGGCCGAGGATCAACGAGCCGATGCCCATGGTGACGTCGGCGAAGCCCTGGTACATCGCCACCAGGGCGCCGGCCAGGGCCACCAAGCCGTTGCCGGCGGCGATGCCGAGGGTGAGGCCGCGGCGGGTGCTGATGCCATTGGAGCGAGCCATCACGGCGTTGTTACCGATGGCCCGCAGCGCCAGACCCAGGTCGGTGGCCAGCAGCAGCGCCAGACCACCGACCAGGCCGACCACCACCAGCAACAGGGCCACCAACCAGCGACCATCCGATCCGAGCCCGAGATCCGGCAGGCGATCCAACGCCAGCTGCAGGTCGGTGAGCGGAATGTTGGAGCGGCCCATCAGCCGCAGGGTGATCGAGTAGAGGCCGGTGGTGGTGAGGATGCCCGCGAACAGATCGTTCACCCCCAGGCGGGTGTGGATCAGGCCGGTGGCCGTACCCGCCAGGGCCCCCAGGGCGACCGCTACCAGCAACGCCAGGGGCGGAGCCACCTGCTGACTGAGCAACAAGGCCGCACTGCCGCCCCCCAGGGCGAAGGAGCCGTCGACCGTGATGTCGGCGAAGTTGAGCACCCGCAGGGTGAGGTACACCCCCAGGGCCAGACCGGCGTAGGCCAGGCCCTGGTCGATGGCGCCGATCCAGATGGCAAGCATCGCCGCATTGTGCACGCATTGCGCAGGCGCTGCTCAGGGGAAGCGCCGCACAGGGCGAGGACGCCCGTCAGAGTGAGACCACGGCGCGGCTGGTCTGCGTCTTCCCTGCGCCACCCCTGCGCCTGCCATGCACCTGACCCCTCAGGAGAAGGACAAGCTCCTGATCGTGACTGCGGCCCTGCTGGCGGAACGGCGTCTCAACCGCGGCCTACGGCTCAACCATCCCGAAGCCGTGGCCTGGCTGAGCTTCCTGGTGCTGGAGGGGGCCCGCGATGGCAAGAGCGTGGTGGAGCTGAGGCAGGAGGGCACCACCTGGCTCAGCCGCGAGCAGGTGATGGAGGGGGTGCCGGAGCTGGTGCAGGCGGTGCAGATCGAGGCGGTGTTCCCAGATGGCACCCAGCTCGTCACCCTGCACGATCCGATCCGCTGAACCGCGATCCGCTGAAGCGAACGACCGACCCCGCCATGGCCCCGCTGATGTCCAGCGCACCGATCCCCGAACCCAGCCGGCCGGTACGAACCGGTGATCGGCTGCGCCTGGCGGACACCAACCTGATCCTGGAGGTGGAACGCGACTGCACCACCGCCGGCGATGACGTGACGCGCGCCGCCGGGGCGGTGGACACGGTGATCAGCCATGCCCTGATCCTCGACTGGTGGGGGATCGTGAAAGCCGATGTGGGCCTACGGGACGGCCGCATCGTGGCCATCGGCAAGGCGGGCGACCCTGACACTCAGGCGGGGGGGACCATCGTGGTGGGTCCCGGCACCGAAGTCATCGCCGGCGAGGGATACATCCTCACCGCCGGCTGCATCGACACCCACATCCCTTTCATCGGCCCGCAGCAGATCGACACCGCCCTGGCCAGCGGCGTCACCACCCTGATGGGGGGCGGCACCGGCCCAGCCACCGGCGGCCATGCCACCCCCTGCACCCCCGGTGCCTTCCATCTGGCACGGATGCTCCAGGCGGCGGAAGGGCTGCCGGTGAACCTGGGGTTCTTCGGCACAGGCCATGCCAACACCCCGGAGGCGATCGAAGCGCAGATCCGCGCGGGCGCCTGCGCCCTCACGCTCCAGGGCAGCCCGGGCACCACACCGGCGGTGATCAACCGCTGTCTGACGGTCGCAGACCAGTGCGACGTGCCGGTGTGCATCCACACCGGCACCCGCCATGGGGCGGGGTTCGTGGAGGACACTCTCCAGGCCATCGGCGGCCGCACCGTTCGCACCCAAGGGACCGCCGCCGGCGCCCTCGACATCCTCAAGATCTGCGGCCAGGCCAACGTGCTGCCGAGCACCAGCGCCGGCCTGGCCAGCCCCGCCGAAGCCATCCTTCACGACCTCGGAGCCATCGCGATCATCGCCAGCGATTCCCAGGCCACGGGCCGGCTGGGGGAGGTGATCACCCGCAGCTTCCAGACCGCGCACACCATGAAGGTGCAGCGGGGCGCCCTACCGGAAGACAGTGCCCGCAACGACAACACCCGCCTCAAGCGCTACATCGCCAAGACCACCATCAACCCGGCCATTGCCCATGGCATCGACCACCAAGTGGGGTCGGTGGAGGTGGGCAAACTCGCCGACCTGGTGCTCTGGAAGCCGGGCTTCTTCGGCGTGAAACCGGAGCTGGTGATCAAGGGGGGCTCCATCGTGTGGGCCCAGATGGGCGCTGGCAACACCTCCATCCCCACGCCGGGGCCCGTGCACGGCCAGCCGATGTTCGCCGCCTTCGGCAAGGCCCTGGCCCCCAGTTGCCTCACCTTCGTGAGCCAGGCCGCCCTGGAGGCCGATCTGCCCCGTCAGCTGGGGCTGCAGCGCGCCTGCGTGCCGGTGCAGAACAGCCGCGGCGGCATTGGCAAGGCGGCCATGAAACACAACAGCACCCGGCCGCGGGTGGAGGTGGACCCCCAGACCTCTCAAGTGTTGGCCGACGGGGAGCTGCTGAGCTGCGAACCAGCGGCGGTGCTGCCCATGGCCCAGCGGTATGTCCTGCTCTAAAGCCTCGCCGCTCCCCAGCCGCCCTGGCGGCCCGCATTTCAGTAACAACAGGCACCCGGAGGGCCCAGGCCGCTCTGCATGATCACGCCACCGCAGGTTGGCGATGTTCACCGACTACCGCCCCAGCAAGGGTTACGACGAATATTTCAGCGCCAGCGAACAGCCGCGCCGCGCCCTGCAACCACTGCTCTCCTCCCTAGGGGCCCTGGGGCTCGATGAGCTCAACCGCAACCACGCCGCCGCCGGCATGTTGCTCAAGCGCCTGGGGGCCACCTTCCGACTCAACGATTCCGGCAACCGCGGCGGGGAGCGCATCTTGCCCTTCGATCCCCTGCCCAGGCTGATCGACCACGCCGATTGGCAGCGCCTGGAGCGGGGCCTGATCCAACGGCTGGAGGCCATTGATCTATTCCTGGCGGATGTGTATGGGGAGCAGCGAATCCTGCGGGATGGGGTGATCCCCCGGGAGGACGTGGAAAGCTCCCAAGGCTGGCGGCCCCAGATGCAGGGGTTCTGCCCGCCCCTCGGTAAGTGGTGCCAGATCTCCGGCCTGGATCTGATCCGCGACGGCCAGGGCACCTGGCGCGTGCTGGAGGACAACCTGCGCTGCCCGTCAGGGGTGGCCTACTTCCTGGAGAACCGGCGCGTGATGAAGCGCATGTTCCCCAGCCTGTTCGCCGGCCGCACCGTGCAGCCGATCGACAGCTACCCCTCCCAGCTGCTGCAGACCCTGCGGGAGCTGGCCCCCTGGACCGAAACGCCGCGGGTGGTGCTGCTCACCCCGGGGGTGTTCAACAGCGCCTACTTCGAGCACAGCTACCTGGCCCAGCAGATGGGCATCCCCCTGGTGGAGGGCCGCGACCTGGCCTGCCAGGACGGCCGCGTCTGGATGCGCAGCACCAGTGGACTGGAGCCGGTGGATGTGATCTACCGCCGCATCGACGACGACTTCATCGACCCGGCGGTGTTCCGCCCGGACTCGATGCTGGGGGTGCGCGGCCTGATGGATGTGTACGCCAAGGGTCGGGTGGCAATCGCCAACGCCCCGGGCACCGGCGTGGCCGACGACAAGCTCATCTATGCCTATGTGCCGGAGATGGTCCGCTACTTCCTCGGGGAGGAGCCGATCATCGAAAACGTGCCCACCTACCTCTGCTCCCGGCCCGACGACCAGGCCTACGTGCTGGCCCACCTGGGGGAACTGGTGGTGAAAGCGGTGTCGGAGGCGGGGGGCTACGGCATGTTGATCGGCCCCCACGCCAGCCAGGCGGAGATCCTCGAATTCGCCGAGAAGATCCGCGCCAATCCGCGCAACTTCATCGCCCAACCCACCCTGGAGCTCTCCACCGTGCCCTCCCTCAGCGAAGGGGAGCTCTACCCCTGCCACGTGGATCTGCGCCCCTACGTGCTGCGGGGCAAGGGGGCCTGGGTGACCCCCGGCGGCCTCACCCGCGTGGCCCTCAAACGCGGCTCCTTGGTGGTGAACTCCTCCCAGGGGGGGGGCTGCAAGGACACCTGGATCGTGGAGGAGGCCCCTCAGCAGGCCTCTCAGGAGATGGCCCCATGCTGAGCCGCGTTGCCGATTCGCTCTATTGGATCAACCGCTATGTGGAGCGGGCGGAGAACATCTCGCGCTTCGTCGAGGTGAGCGAAGCGATGGCGCTCGACTGCCCCCCGGGCAGTGCCGAGCCCTGGCAACCCTTGATCGATGCCAGCGGTGATCGCGAACTGTTCGACCGCCTCTACCCGGGGGGCGGGGCCAACCAGGTGGTGGAGTTCCTGGTGCAGGCGGAGGACAACCCCAACAGCATCGTCAACTGCATCGCCCTGGCCCGAGAGAACGCGCGCCAGATCCGCGATGTGATCACCACCGAGATGTGGGAGCAGATCAACAGCCTCTATTGGACGCTGCTGGAGAGCGACAGCTTCTGGGATCAACCGCCCCAGGAGCAGCTGCGGGAGATCCGCCGCGGCTGCCAACTGTTCTATGGCGTCACCGACGCCACCCTCAGCCGTGACCTCTCCTGGCAATTCAGCCGGCTGGGTCGGTTGATCGAGCGGGCCGACAAGACCACCCGCATCCTTGATGTGAAGTACTTCCTGCTGCTGCCCAGCCCGGAGGAGGTGGGTGGCGTGCTGGATGAACTGCAGTGGATTTCGCTGCTGCGCAGCGCCGGCGCCTATCAAATGTTCCGCCAGTCGCAGCTGGGGGTGATCACCCCGAAGGCGGTGGCCGCCTTCCTGCTGCTCGACCCGGCCTTCCCCCGCTCGGTGCGCTACTGCATGGAGCGCATCCACGAAACCCTGCGGCTGGTGGCCGGCAGTTCAGTGCCCGGCGCCCCCGACGAACTGGAGTGCCTGAGCGGCCTCACCCTGGCCCGCTGGAGCTACACCGGCATCGATGAGCTGATCAGCGGCGGGCTTCATGAAGCAATCGACGCGCTGCAGAGCGATCTCAATAACCTGCATGGTCTGATCCATGCCCGCTACTTCGTGTTGCCGGGCCTGGCCGAGCCCGTTTCTGTTTCCAGTCCGGACCTGGCATGCGCGCCCGCCTGATTCACCGCTTCGATTACCGCTACAGCAAGCCGGTGCAGCTCGGGCCGCATCGGCTCTGCCTGCGGCCACGGCCCCATGGCTTTCAGCGGTTGATCGACTTCCGCCTGGAGGTCAGCCCCGACCCCAGCCAGCTCTATGAGCTGATGGCCGCCGGCGGCGACACCATTACCCGCGCCCGCTTTTTGGGGGACACGGAAGCTTTCAGCGTGGTCGCCACCAGTGAGGTGGAAACCTTCACGCCCCCACTGATCGAAGCCTGCCTGGATGAACAGATGGCCCAACTGCCACTGGCCATCGGCAAGCTCAACCCCGATCTGCTCAGCAACCTGCAGGGATGGCTGCCCAACGGCCAGCACGATGCCGCCGCCGCCGACCTGGCCCAGGAGGCCCTGATCGGCAGCGATGGCCGCAGCCTCAACTTCCTGCAACAACTGATCGAGATCATCCAAGACCGGGTCAAGTACACCCAGCGCCATGTCGGGCCCGCCTGGCCCGCGGGCCGCACCCTCAAGGAACGGGTGGGCTCCTGCCGCGACCTGGCCATGTTGATGATCGAGAGCTGCCGCAGCCTGGGGCTGCCGGCCCGCTTCGTGAGCGGCTACCACCTGGTGGATCCGGCCCCGGAGCGGTACGACCTGCACGCCTGGGCGGAGGTGTATCTGCAGGGGGCCGGCTGGCGCGGTTTTGACCCCAGCGGCAAAGGGGCCGTGGACGACCGCTACATCCCCGTGGCCACCTCCTCCCGCTCCGACCTCACCGCCGCGGTGAGCGGCACCTTCTCCGGACCGCCGGGGGTGGAGAGCGAACTCGACTGGCTGATCAGCGCCGAGATCCTGAGCGGCTCCAGCAACTCAGCCCGGCTCTAGCGATGACCCTGCCCGCCGCCTTCCACACCACGGCCGCGGCGGTTGAACAGCGGCTCCAGCGGGCCGGCATCCACCTCACCATGGGGGGCGAGCCCACCCTGGTGCCGGGGGATCCCCAAGGGGCGGAGTGGAGCGTGGCCGCCGATGGCCCCACCAAATTGGGCTACGCCCGCGCCCTGGCGGCGGAGTTGCAGCGGCGGGCCTGGCCAGGGAGCCTGCTGCTGTTCTGCCCCGGCAAGCGCTACGACGGCGAGGTGAATCCGCGCTGGGCCCTGCGGCTGATCACCGGCCGCGACGGCCAGCCCCTGGTGCCCTGGCCCCAGCAGGCCGACGCGCCAATCCCCACCGCCGCGGACGCGGTGGCCCTGCTGCAGGCGATTGGCCGCGATCTGGGCTGCCCGGTGCAGCCCCTGCCCCTGCGGGATCCGCTGGAGCAGGAGCGCCGGGGGTGGGCCGTCCCCCTGAGCTGTGAGGGGAACCAATGGCAAGCGGTGCCCTGGCCCCTGGCGGAACCGCTGCGGCAGCTGAGCGGAGCCCCGGGGCCCGCGGGATTGCGGCTACCGCTGGAGCACTTCCCAGAGGGGGCCCTGCGCCAGGTGCTCACCCTGGAGCTCGATCCCCACGGCTGGGGGCTGTTCCTGCCGCCGCTGGAGCGGCGACCCCTGGAGCGGCTGTTGGGGCTCATCGCCCAGCACGGCCGCACCTGGCGGCCACCGGAGCTGAGCGGTCTGCTGCCGGTGGACGTGGACGACCACTGGCGGGTGCTGGGGCTCACCGCCGACCCCGGAGTGCTGGAGATCAACCTGCCGGTGTGCCACAGCTGGACCGACTACGCCGGCTGGATGGAGCTGCTGGAGCAGGCCGGAGCGGCGGTGGGGCTGCGCAGCTGGAAGCAGCAGGGCGAGCGCACGGAGGGCACCGGCGGCGGCAACCACCTGCTGCTGGGGGGACCGAGCTTGGAGCAGCATCCCTTCTTCAGCCGGCCCGCCTGGCTGGTGTCGGTGCTGCGCTACTGGCAGCACCATCCCTGCCTGGCCTACCTGTTCAGCGGCCGCAGCGTGGGGCCCTCCTCCCAGGCGCCGCGGCCGGATGAGGGCAGCGCCGCCACCCTGGATCTGGAGCTGGCCCACCGCACCCTGGAGCAGCTGCCGCCGGGGGATCAGCGGGTGGCCATCGGCGAAACCCTGCGCCACCTGCATGCCGACCGCAGCGGCAACACCCACCGCAGCGAGATCAGCCTCGACAAGTTCTGGAACCCCGCCTGGACCGCCGGCTGCCAGGGCCTGCTGGAATTCCGGGCCCTGGAATCGATGCCGGATCACGGCTGGAGCAGCGCCGTCGCCCTGCTGTTCCGCGCCCTGGTGGTGCGGCTGCTGGAGGAACCCCAGCGCCCCACGGGCCTGCGCGGCTGGGGGGATCAGCTGCACGACCGGGCCCTGCTACCCAGCCAGCTGTGGGCGGATCTCGAGCAGGTGCTGAACGACCTGGAAGCCGCACAGCTGCCGCTGGATCCAGAGCCCTTTCGGGCCATCTGGGAATGGCGGTTTCCGCTGCTGCTGCACTGGCGCCAGGGAGACGCAGAGCTCACCATCCGCCAGGCGCTGGAGCCCTGGCCGCTGCTGTGCGACACCCCGGCGGAGGGGGGCAGCACCAGCCGCTTTGTGGACAGCTCCCTGCGCCGCTTCGAGCTGATCGGCACGGCGGCGCTGCGGCAGCGCTACGCCCTGCGGCTGCAGGGCCGGCCCCTGCCCTGGCCGGCGGATCCGCAACAACCGCTGGCGGTGCGGTTCCGGCAGGAAGCCCTGTTCCCCTGCCTGCATCCCTGCCTGCCGGTGCACGTGCCCCTGGATCTGGAGCTGCTGGAGGGGGAGGCCGTGGTGGGCCGCTGGTGCCTGCGCAGCGAGTCCGTCGGTTTTGAGCCCCACACGCAGGAGCCAACGGCTCCACCCCGGGAGCCGTTGGCCACAGCACCGCTGCTCAGCCGCGGGGAGCATTGCTGCACAGTGGATTTGCGGTTCTGAGCGGGCTCAAATCGGAAGCAATCCGGCAGCTCGATTCAGCATTGCTTCAACAGGCTCAAGATTGTTTGCGTGGTCAAAGCCACACAGGCCAGGCGCCTGACGGCGGACGTAGAACCGACCTAGTACGGAGCGCAGTCCATGGGCGGTCAGCTTCATCTGGTCGGCATCACAGGGGATGGATGCCGGATCGCCCGGGATGGCGGCGGGGGCTATGTGGTGAACCACGACCAGGCCGAGGGGGCCTGGGAACGGGTGGCCAACCTGCCCGCCGCCTACGCCGTGTGCGAGCGCCTCAACCAGAGGGAGTCGATGGCCCTGCCCCGCTGGCGCGAGCAGGCCTGAGCCACCCAGCTCGCAGCTACCAGCTCACCCCGTGCAGCTTCGGCAGGGGGGCCGTCTTGAAGGTGGTGGCGAACAGCCGCGGGATCAGGCGGCTGTTGTAGACCCGGAATTCGCGCACCACGCTGGCGCCGGGATCGCGCACGGCCTGGTTCAGCACCACGGAACCGTCGGGATCCGAGACGGAGCGGTGGAAGGTGCCGGGGGGGATGCGCAGGATGTCGCCGCCGGTGTCCAGCCGAACGATGTGATACGGGTAGTTCCAGCCGAGATTCACCAGATAAAAGGTGCGACCGCCGTGGAGGGCCAGCAGGTTGTCCTCCTGGTGGGGGTGCAGATAGAACTGCCAGGCTCCCGTGTTCTCCTCGTCGGGGGGACTAACGGCAGGGCCGGAATGGATCACCAGGTCGCGGGCGTTTGACGCGGCGACGGTGATGTCAAAGAAGCGAACGGCAGGGGTATCGCGGAACTTCTCGTAGGGAATTAATTCGAACATCGGAGCCCGGCCACCGGGCTCCTGGGATCGGCTTTCGTGCTGCAGGGCGTCCTGCTGGATGGGAAGCGCAGACATGGCAAAGGGAGTGGCCGACGGCCGGGGAATGGGCCAATGAACCGCAACGCCAACCCCGCGAAGGTTCGCTGCACTACGCAATCAACCTTTCCACAGGCCAGTGATCCAGGTGGCTTGGCAATCGGTAGCGAGAGCTACGCCTCTGGGGCTCCGGGAAGAGGGATCGGCATCTCTACGGCCGCCGGTTCCGGCGCACAGCTCACCACCCGCTGATTCACGACCTCACCGATCACCACGATCGAGGGGGAGGCCAACTCCGCCTCACGAACCGCGACAGCCAACCCCTGGAGATCGGCGATCACGCTGCGCTGACCGCGCACGGTGCCCTGCTGCACCGCCGCCGCGGGGGTAGCGGGATCCAGACCACCGGCCATCAACTCCTCGCAAATGTGGGCCAGGTTGTGCAGCCCCATGTAGATCACCAGGCCATCGCTGCTGCGGGCCAGCCCGCGCCAATCCACTCCGGGGCGGCGCTTGTCGATCTCCTCATGGCCGGTCACAAACGTGACCGAGCTGCCGGCACGCCGGTGCGTCACCGGGATCCCGAGATAGGCGGGAGCCGCAATGCCCGCCGTGACCCCCGGCACCACCTCCACCGGAACGCCGTGGCGCTCCAAATGGGCCGCTTCCTCACCACCGCGACCGAACAGAAACGGATCCCCACCCTTCAACCGCACCACGCAGCGATGGCGCGTGGCCAGCTCCACCAGCACGGCATTGGTGGAGGGCTGGGGCACGGAATGATGCCCGCGGCGCTTGCCCACGAAATGCCGTTCAGCCGTGGACGGCACCAGGTTCAGCACCTCGAGGGGCACCAGGGAGTCGTAGACGAGGGCATCACATTGGCCCAGTAGCCGCTGGGCCTTCACCGTGAGCAGATCGGGATCACCGGGGCCCGCACCCACCAGGTACACCGTGCCCAACGGGGCCACACTCATGGCTGCGCCTCCAGCACCTGCAGGAGGCAATCGCGGAAGCGGGGGCGCTGCAGCAGCGGCGCACCCACCACAGCCATCAGCTCATCGGTAAGCCGATTGGCGGCCAGGGCCAGGGGCAGGGCAGGGGCGTGGAGTGTCAGGCGCAGCTCGGCCAGATGCTCGGCACTGTATGGAGTGGCCCTGCAACGAAAACCACTACGGGCCGTCAGGGTGCCCAGATAGCGCCGGGCCAGGGGGCCCTCCAGCGGGTGATGCAGCAGCAAGGGCGGCTCAGGGGAGACCTCGCCTGGCAGCCCCAGCTCCTGCCCCTCCTCCCTCAGGGCTGCGATCCACTGAGGCCAGGCGCCCACAAAGGGCAGACGCCGAAGCTGGGCACCGGGCCGGATGGCCCGCAGCTGCTCCACGATCCGAGGCAGGTCGGATCGAACATGGGCCCCGGGAAGCAGCATTAACGGAGCAAGGGTGAGCGGCAGCGCGGCATCCAAGGGCATGCCCGCCCCATCCCGCAGCTGGTTGGGCATGCCCGCCGTGAGCGGATGGACCAGCACCGGAGCTTGCCGGCGCTCGGCTAACTGCTGCGCCAAGTGCCAGAGCTCATCAGGCACCACACCGCCGCTGCGGCCGTGGACCAGCAGAAGCATGGCGGTTGCCATCGGCGCAGAGCTCGCCAGGGTGTCGTCAGCCAGGGGGTATGACCATGCTGACGCCTGAGGTGATCACCCAGCGACGTCAACGGCAACAGCAGGCTCTGGGCAGCGACGTGCTGCGGTTCCGCGAGCTGATCGCCAAATTGGGCAGCGGAGAACGCACCAGCACGGGGCTCAGCCGCACCGAGGCCCAGGACGCCATGGAACGGCTACTCAGTGGCCAGGTGGCCCCTGCCCAGGCGGGTGCGTTTCTGATCGCCCATCGGCTGCGGCGACCCCGGCCCTGCGAAATGGCCGGGATGCTGGATGCCTATCGCCTCTTAGGCCCCTCTCTTCCCAACACCGGTCGCCGGGCGGTGAGCTTCGGCACCCCCTTTGATGGGCGCTGCCGCGATGCACCGGTGCTTCCGCTCACGGCGCTGCTGCTGAACGCCGCAGGCGTGGCTGTGGTGCTCCACGGCGGCGGCGCCATGCCGGTGAAATACGGGGCAACCCACGCCGAGTTGCTCGAGGCCCTGGGGCTACCCCTCCAGCGACAGAGCTGGGCTCGGATCAGCTCCCTATTCCAAGAACAGGGCTTGGCCTTGCTGCATCAGCCACGGCATTTTCCGCAGGCTGAAACCCTGATCCCGCTGAGGGAACTGATCGGCAAACGGCCACCGATCGCCACCCTGGAATTGCTTTGGAGTTGCTGCGGCGGCCCCTGCCTGCAGGTGAGTGGGTTCGTGCATGCCCCCACCGAGCAACTGGCCTGGAACACCTGGACCCTGCTGGAGCAACAGGAAGCGATGACAGTCAAGGGCCTGGAGGGGAGCGTGGATCTACCCAGCAGCCGGGTGAGCATTGCCGCCCATCACCGCCTGGGTTCACCCCCCGAGCGACTGGTGCTGCAGGCCCGCGACCATGGGCTGCGGGCGGAGGAGCCGGAGCTCACCAGCCTGGCCGCCTGGGGCCACCAGGCCCTGGCCGGCCTGCGTTGCGACGGACCACTGGTCAAGCCTCTGATCTGGAACGGCGGGTTCTATCTGTGGCGCTGTGGCCAGCAGGCAACCCTGGAGGGGGGCCTGGCCCAGGCGGAAGACCTGGTCCGCTCCGGTGCCATCGACGAGCGACGCCAATGGCTCCAGAGCCAACTGGCAGCCAGCCCCGTGGGATCGTGACGGGATCACCGGGCTGTGCGCCGTGCGCCTTTCGCGCCCCTCCACCTCCCTCTGCGCCTTCGTCACCCTGCTGAACGACCGGCTGGGGGAGAGCATCGTGTTTCCGTTGCTGCCCTACCTGCTGGCCAGCTTCACCAGCAACGGCCGCACCCTGGGCCTGTTGGCGGGCAGCTATGCCATCGCCCAATTTGCCTTCACCCCCCTGATCGGGGCCCTCAGCGATCGCTACGGCCGGCGGCCGGTGATCGCCGCCTGCGTGGCGGGATCGGTTCTGGGGCTGGGGCTGTTCGCCATCACCGTGAGCATCAACTGGCAGGCCCTGCCTTGGGCCGCCGGCGGAACCATTCCCTTGGCCCTGTTATTCACCGCACGGCTGATCGATGGGGTCAGCGGTGGCACCGCCGCCACCGCCGGCGCCGTGCTGGCGGACATCTCCAGCCCGGAAAACCGAGCCAAAGCCTTCGGACTGATCGGCGTGGCCTTTGGGCTGGGGTTCATCCTCGGCCCCGCCTTCGGGGGGCTGCTGGCCGGCATCAACGTGACCCTGCCGGTGTGGGCCGCCACTGGCTTTGCCCTGCTCAACCTGGGGCTGGTGCTGGGGCTGTTGCCGGAAACCCACCCCCCCGAAGCCCGGCGGGCCCTGCCCCGCAAGCGGGATCTCAATCCCCTCAGCGCCCTGCAACGGGTGTTCAGCAATCCGCAGGTGCGCCGCCTCTGCGCCGCCTTCTTCCTGTTTTTCCTGGCCTTCAACGGCTTCACCGCCGTGCTGGTGCTCTATTTCAAGCAGGCCTTCAACTGGGGGCCCGGCCTGGCCACCACAGCCTTCCTGGTGGTGGGGGTGGTGGCCACGGTGGTGCAGGGGGGCCTGATCGGCCCGCTGGTGCAGCGCTTCGGCGAATGGCGCCTCACCCTGGCGGGCCTCGGCTTCGTGATTGCGGGCTGCCTGCTGATCCCCCTGGCCACCCTCGACAACGCCCCACGGGTGGTGTTCAGCGCCGTGGCGATCCTGGCCCTGGGCACCGGCCTGGTGACCCCCTGCCTGCGGGCACTGGTGTCACGCCGCCTCGATACCGACGGCCAGGGGGCCGCCCTGGGCAGTCTGCAGGGACTGCAAAGCCTCGGCAGCTTCATCGGGCCGCCCCTGGCTGGCCTCGCCTACGACCTGCTGGGGCAGCGCAGCCCCTTCTGGTTGGGGATCGTGGTGCTGGGGGGCGTGGCGGTGTTGGTGGCCGGCGGTCTGAACTCTGGCAACCAGAACACCGAATCCAGGGCGATCTGATTGCTACGTTGCCAACACTGGGTTGGCGATACATGGCGGAACCGGTTGTTGCTCCGGAGCTCTACATCAACCGGGAGCTGAGCTGGGTCGCCTTCAATCAACGGGTGCTGGCGCAAGCCCTCAGTGAGCACACACCGCTGCTGGAGCAGGCCAAATTCAGCGCCATCTTCAGCAACAACCTCGACGAATTTTTCATGGTGCGGGTGGCTTCGCTGAAGTCACAGGTGGAAGCGGGCGTTCAGACCCTCAGCGACGACGGCCTCACCCCCACCCAACAGCTGGCCAGGGTGCGCGAAGCCCTGCATCCGCTGCTGGAGCAGCAGCAGGCCCACTACCGGCTCTACCTCAAGCACCAACTGGCGGAGGTGGGCGTTCAGCTGCTCGACTACGCCCGCCTGAACAAACGGCAGCAGCAGTGGGTGAACACCTACTTCCAGAACGCCATCTTTCCGGTGCTCACACCACTGGCGGTGGACCCGGCCCACCCCTTCCCGTTCATCAGCAACCTCAGCCTCAACATCGCCGCCCTGATCCGCGACCCCGATAGCGGCCAACAGCAGTTCGCCCGCGTGAAGGTGC
>Ga0310093_1000061_pt1 | contig 21498 bp, 16 predicted proteins | sample LakMicDCLTotalB5_FD_194450 | JGI IMG/M metagenome (GOLD analysis project Ga0310093, IMG submission 194450) | Enriched freshwater cyanobacterial communities from Lake Michigan, Michigan, United States - MI23.DCL.Total.B5 | ecosystem: Environmental > Aquatic > Freshwater > Lake | place: USA...
GTCCCACCAGGGAGCGGCCTAGGGCCCCGCCACTGGCGCGATCCAGCTCGGCCAGATCACTACGGCCTGCCATCAGCGCCGCCGGACTGGCCAGTTCGCTCAGGCGCAGGGTGAAGCTTGTCTGCAGCATCGGCAGCCGCAATTTCACGGTTTCCAGGGCCGCGGCGGGTTGGACCAGACCAGTGGAGAGGAGTCCCGCCCCCAGGGCAAGGGCACGCAACCGGCACCAGAAACGCGGGGTTTGCGGCAGGGAGGGGGGCAACACCATGGGGTTTACAACGGCTGCAGGGAAGGGCAGTTAGGTCGACACCCGCAGACTAAGGCAGGGTTCTGGGGTAAGAAAAAATGGATCTTGATTGCTGGATCGCCATCTTGTGCTCTGGATTCTTGGCGATTAAAGTATTTGTTAAGCCTGGGAGATTGATTCCAATCAAGGTGTCGCCAAGCCCCAGGTGCATTAAGAGGGCGTCAGCCTTTCAGTGACAGGGACGAACCACGTCCTGCTGATCTATGCCTATTCCGGGCCATTGCGTTGGCTCCGGAACATTTTCAAACAGTATTTGCAGCCCCCAGTGGTTTCTAGGTGCTTCTCCGGGGTGATCGCAATCAGGCGCACGGGATGGGACCGGCAGCGAATCTTGATCGGCGTTTTAAAACTTTTGTAGAGCATGGTTGCGTAGTCATATTTGTCGCCGAATCTGGCCTTGGCCCGGGCAAGGAAAACCTCCTGGCTAATCGGACTCCCCATCGACAAGGGCCTTTGTTGGCCCCAAGACTAGGGCCAGCCCAGCGGCCGTCGTAGCGGACCGGGAGGCTGCGCTTTAGGGCGCCGAACGCTCCGCCCGGATTTGGGCCTTGGCCTCTTGCCAGTGACCCTCCAGCTCCGCAATGCCCTTGCCCTGGAGATCACCGCCCAGGGCCGCTTCCACCCGGGAGAAGCGGTCGAGAAAGCGGCGGTTGGTGCCCGCCAACCCAGCGTCCGGATCGAGGTCGCACCAGCGGGCCACATTCACCAGGGTGAAGAGCACATCGCCCAATTCCTCCTGGGCATGGGCCCGGTCGCCGCTGGCGATGGCCTCCTGGAGCTCACCGAGCTCTTCGGCCACCTTCTGCCAAACCCCGCCGATGTCGTCCCATTCGAAGCCCGCCGCCGCCGCCTTGCGCGAGATCGTCATTGCCCCGGCCAGGGAGGGCTGGCCCCGCACCTTGCTCGCCAGCCGGTCGCTGAGGGGACTGGCGGAAGTCGCGAGCGCCTGGTCAGAACCCGGTTCCCCAGCACGCTCAGCAGCCTTAATCGCCTCCCAGCTCCGCTTTACGGCGGCGCTGTCTCCGGTCCGGCCCCGGTTGGATTCGCTCGCTTTTTCGCCTGGCCCATGGCCAGGTTCAGCCCCTGGCCCAGCCGCCGGGTCGTTCCCCGTTGCATTCGCAACGGCAAACACATGGGGATGGCGCCGCACCAATTTGGCGCTCAGGCCGCGGCAGATCGTGGCCAGATCGAAGCGCCCTTCTTCGCTGGCGATCTGGGCGTGCAGCACCACCTGCAACAGCAGGTCGCCCAGTTCTTCGGCTAGGTGGCGATCGTCGCCGTGGCGGATGGCATCGGCCACCTCATGGGCCTCCTCCAGCACGTAGGGCACCAGGGAGGCATGGGTCTGCTCCAGGTCCCAGGGGCAGCCCGCCTCGGGATCCCGCAGCCGCGCCACCACCGCCACCAAGTTGGCCAGGGCCGCTTCAGCGGCACCCAACCCCTGGGGATCCCCATCCCTCGAGGGCACGAGGCTGGTGTTCATGCTCGCGGCGTCCATCAAAGGGTCGGTTGGAGAGGGCCCCACCCTGTCATTTCCTGGCAAGCGCCGCCCTACGGCAGCGGCTGAAGCCTCATGGGCGTCGAGCTGGCCTCCCCGGTTGCCGCCCCCGTCCGTCCCGTTGGCGCCGCCGCCGGCTCAGCAAGCGCAAAACCCGGGGCGTCTTGGCCACCGGGTCCCCGTCCTGGATCAGGTGCAACCAGGCACTGGCTTCCAGGCCTGCCAGGGCCAGGAGTAGCAAAACCGGATGCCGGTTCCAGACCAGCTGGCCCCAGTGGAGTAGGCCGACGGGAGACGGGGCGCCCCAGGGGGTCAGGAGACCCGCTAGCACCAGCGCCAATCCGCCGAGATAGCCCAGTCGTCCAAGGGTGCCAAGGACGGGTCCATGGGAGAGCAGCGAGCGATGCCGCAACAACTTGCGGTAGGGCCACCAGAGCAGCCGCAGGGGTCCCCAACGCCGGGTGGGCCTAGAGCGGGTGTCGAGATCTGGTGAGAGCAGCAGACCGCCGACCAGGAACGCCAGGGCGGCGGTGGCGCTGCCGATCCAGCCCAGAAAGGGCCAGCAGAGCAAGCCAAACGGCAGCGCCAGCCACCAGGTGCCCCGATCGTGATTGGATCCGCTGGCCACGGTGACAGATGGGCGAGCAAGGGGACTGCGGGCAGGCAGAATGGCTCCACCGCCCGATTAGCTCAGCGGTAGAGCGCCTGCCTTACAAGCAGGATGTCGCTGGTTCGAAACCGGCATCGGGCATGGTTTGACGGCGGGCCCTGGATTCCAAAGAGGGTTGGCGTGCGCTGAGGACTTGGTGCTGCTCCCGCTCCGTTTTCCCCAGACGGATGATCTCAGCCGTATGCCCTGGCCTGAGCACGGCCACCTGAGCCAGCTGGTGCAGGCTTGGCGAGGGAAGCAGCCCGTTGCCATGGAAACAGTGGTCGCCATCGCTGGATCGGCGCCCTAGTTCTATGAATCCATCTTGTCTGAGACTAATGGAGTTTAAAACACCCGAAGGTGAAGGCTCAGCAGGACAACGTCAATAGAAATGGAGAGGGCCGCTCGGAAAGAGTTTTCGGCGGCCCTTGATGATCAGTCAGCCTAAAACCGCCTGTACGGTATCAAATAAACCCAGGGGACGGAACCCTGATTTCAATGACGGGCAAGCGTGCAAAGGATGCCCTCTTGAGGAGCGTCAGATCGGCGAGCTAGCGGACTTAAGTTCTGGCCTGGGCAGAGGGTAAAGTCGATTGATTGTGCAATCGTTGCCAGAATAATGGCGTCTTGTATTTCGGCAAATTGCTCACCAGCGCAACTGCGAATCCCCTTGCTAAACGGAAAGTAAGGCACGCCTTGAATCTTTTTGATATTCTCATCGGACCAACGGGCTGGATCGAATGATTCTGGATTGCTAAAGTGCCTAGAATCATGGTGGGAAACCCACTGGCTCATCATCACAACCGAGTCCTTGGGGATTGTGTAGCCGTTTAAAATCCGCTCCTCCCTTGACCACCTCATGACCATCCATACGCAAGGATAGAGCCGTCTCACCTCATGGAGAAACATCTGCGTGTAGGCAAGATTGGGAAGATCAGCCTGGGTTGCAACTCGGCCACCTAGGGCTTTATTCAACTCGTCAGTCAAGGTGGTCTTCAGAGAAGGGTTCTCCCCTAAGATCTGAAGAGCCCTGCTGATCGCAGGAACGGCGACCTCGTGGTGGGCGCCAAGAAGAACGAGGATGGTTTGCGTGACTTGCTCATGGGGCATGTTGTTGGTTAAGTACGCTAAGAGAGTATTTTCTTTGGGATTTTTGTTAAAGGATTCAATTACGTTGCCGGCAAAATCCAATAGGGATGCTTTGGCTTCGTCAGAATGTGCCGTTGTGGTAAACGGGGGGAGATAATCGGATAGGCCCGCATAAACGGGGTCAAAGCCATAGACCCGATCGGCTGCCATTAAATCACGACAGACCTGGCCCAAATCCAAGGCGGGATGATCTGCCAAAAAAAGCTTAAGATCTAGGCTAAATAAGGACTCAATTTGGATTTCAAGGGTAAGACGCATCATTTCATGAAAAACGTCTACAGGGGAGTCGGAGTCAGCCAAGTCTTGGAGCCTCAGCAAGGCACGCTCTGAGGCAATGCTCATCGAGTTGGTATAGGCATTCACCTGCTCGGGAGTGAACATGGCACAAATGCCAGCCATCATCCCAAGATATTGACCCTCTTCGCCTTCATTCCGTTTTTTCTTGTAATTACTGCCATCCGAAAAGATCTCCTCAATGGCGAGCGGATCATTTACGAAAGTGATCTGGGCACTACCAATTTTGAAAGAGAAGAAATCACCCAGCTGGTCTTTTAGATTCTTGGTAAAAGATAGGGGGTCTTCGGTCAGTCCCTTGACAAGGGCAGCCTCATCGAGTCCAGCGGTAGGAGCGAGCATCTTTAAGTGGCATTGACGGTTCAAGTCTAGCAACGAAAGGCAATAGGGAGTCCGATGTGTTCATGGGGAGTGCTCCCAATGTCAGCAAAGAAATACGCCGGCACGGACCCATCCGCCAAGGAGCCGTATCCATACATAGGTCTCTTGGCACTACGGGGTCCTAACTTTGATCGCTGATCACAGAGAGTTAGAAAGATAGCAGCATGATATGAAGTGTGCTGCAATCCAGCAGCAGGTGGGGCATTACCCGGAAGCACAAATGGTTGCTCCCGACCTGTTCCTAGAATTGCCCCATATCGCACCCTGTTACTTGAGCTTGGTTGTGACTGGATGGGGCGGCTGAGCGGCTTCGCAGCTTCGCTGACAAACACAGGCGCTGGCCACCGTTGGTTGGAGTGATTTTAGCCCGCTAAACGGAAAGCCTCCCTTTGATCATCCTGCAACCGGGCTTGCTGAACGACACCGCCTCTGCGTCACATCAGCCTAGGCGCAGAAGTTTGCTTTTGCTAAGCCGCTCTGACGATGCCGGGCCTGCCGCTAATTCATGGCTTCCTTGAGCTTTGCATTGTCCTTTAACCACTAGAGCCGAGTATTTTTCTGACCAGGCTCCTTGGGGCGTTTGATCTCATGACCATTGATGCTCCCTTAAAATTGCTGGCAGCAGTGGTAAGAGGCTTTGAACCTTTTCAGGTAGTCAGGCGTTGCCATTGTCTGAGCCTGTGATACCAACGGCTCATCCATGTGCCCCTTGCCAATGATTAGCGCGGCGGTGAGGTGCCGGCGTTTTATGGGGATTCCCCTCACCAAGGCTGTCAAGGGAGCCCAGTGTTGGAAGCCCTGGTTCATTTCGCTGTCCATCCTAGTGACAGTGCCGGCAGATCGGTCATCAGGACGTCTGATCTGATGGCCCCCTGGCTCCCCCGTCATCCGACACTTGTTCGTTCGGAAGGGTTCTGGGATATCTGTTGATAGGGCCAGGGACTCTGTGTCGACTGTCACACAGGCTTTCTTCGCCCTATTAACATATGGTATAAATCGTCATAATCAATTCGCGTTTTTCGCAAAACGATGGAATTTAACTTAAAGTTTTTTGCCGCGGCTCCATTAACCGTGCTCACCATGGCCTCCGCTTCTGCAAGCTTTGCGGCAGATTTAGGAGCCGGTACAAGGGCAATTAATCCATATGTTGAACTGACATCTGCCCAAAAAACTACCGCAAGTTCCGATCAAGTCTCCAACATTGGTCAGTTTTTAGACGTTCAACCAACCGACTGGGCCTATTCTGCCTTGCAATCTTTAATTGAGAGATATGGTTGCTTGGCTGGATCTGAGAATGGTCGGCTTGATGGCTCACGCTCGATCACAAGATATGAAGCCGCCGCCCTACTCAAGGCTTGTTTGGATCGTGTCACAACCACGACTGATCAGCTGAAGCGGCTCATTCAGGAGTTTCAGGTTGAATTGGCCTTGCTGAATGGGCGCGTTGATGGGTTGCAATCCCGTGTGGCAAAGCTTGAAGCAATGCAGTTTTCGCCAACTACAAAATTAAAAGTCAATATGGCCTATATTTTTGGGGGGACTAGCTACTCTGGGTCTGGAGCTCAAGCCGTTAGCTCTGGCAGCAGAAACTTATATCTTCCCAATAATTTTGGAGATGGTGGATTTCCGACCGACGGCGCAACCTTTAACTATAATCTACGTTTGGACCTGCAAACTAGTTTTACTGGCAAAGATTTGCTCCAAACACGGCTAGAAGCGGGTAATTTTACGAATAGTGCTTTTGGTCTCAGATCTGCCACCCCAGTCTCCTACTACAGCTGGTTTTTTCCGATTTCTCCCAACCAGCCTGATAATGTCCTCTCCTTGAGTAGGCTATACTATCGCTTCCCTGTTGGTAGTGAGTTCACTTTCGTTGTAGGTGCAAGGTTGCGGCAAGATGACATGCTGGGTACATGGCCTGGTACCTATCCTAGTGATTTTCCCCTCTTTGGAAATTCAATTTATGCAGGTTCGCCAGGGGCGTATAACCTTAACATTGGTCCAGGTGCTAGTATTATTTGGAGAAAACCTTTAAATTCTTCTACTTCTTTGGTCGCCACTGGGCTTTATCTCGCCAACAGAGGAGAACAAGGAAATCCTGGCACGGGAGGATTGGGCACTGCCAATGCCGGAGCTTCTGGCACAGCCCAGCTTTCATTTGTTGGTAACAATTGGAATATCTCAGGTGTTTGGACTTATAATCAGTCGGGTGTTTATATGGGAATGGGAACTCCTCTATACAATCAGCCATTCACAGGAGCTACCAACTCCTATGGTCTTGGCGGCTACTATATCTTTAGTGCTAAGAATAAGCTTTACCCAATCTTTAATTGGGGTGCTGGCATCACGCAATTTCCTTCTGGTGATGCCTACAATCGCAACCTGGCGGGCTCTTGGTACTCAGCATTTGTATGGCCAAATCTTTTGGCAAAGGGGCAAGATCTGGGATTTTCGATTAGTCAACCAAAGTTTATTTTTAGCTCTACTAACGGAACGCCATCGGATGGTGGTCTTGCGTTTGATGCCTATTACAAGTTTACCCTTTCGGATCATATAACATTGACTCCAGCAATACAGTGGGCTCCCCGTCCCTATGGTCAATTAACGAATCAAATCACCGGCTCTTCAACCTTCAGCAACCTAGCATTTATGCTTAAGATGGGTTTCCGGTTCTGATCCACTGCTTGAATGCACGAGGCCCCATTTCCCTTCCCTGATGGTAGATTGGATTGATCACATCACGGGCTATTGCTGAAAGGAAGTGTGCCTCGTTTCTTCATGGGGTTGCCCAGTGAATGATATTTCCTAATGTTGCATTTGGATTGTCAATTGCTTGTCGTCAATGCTCAAAATCTAGGCTCTGAAATTTATTGAACTGGAGCTTGGGTTTAGGCAGCACTTAAGTGTAGGGTCGTCTATGAGCGCTGTTGCAGCGCTGCTTCTTCGGGTTTGTTTTTGCTGCTCCAATCCCATTGGCAGCACCCGAATCAGTCTGCTGCTTCGAGGCGTTTAGGTTTGCAGGATGAGTGGGGCATTCCCTTTTCGCGGTGGTTTGTTCTGATGGCGACCCTTGCCAGCCTTTGGGTTGGAGATGCATCTCGACCTAGGGTCACTGATCGATCTAGCTGCCAACAAAAAAGCCAGCAACGGCAAAACCGCTGCTGGCTAAAATCCGTTAAATCAATCTGCTGGTGACCCCCTGCCTATGCAGGGGGGGGCAGCATAGGGCTGATCAGCTCAACTGCTGATTTGGTGCCTTTTAGCAGTTGCAACAAGGCCGATCATCACGCGCTTACAGTATTGCAGGCAGGGTTTAGTGAGAGGAGTTATCCATGAACAGGGTCGTAGTCGCTGCTTGGGGAGATTCGCGAAGCTTGATAAGGTCTGAACCCTTTTCGCCAATCATAAGACAGGCCGCATTGATGTTGCAGTTGGTAATCTCAGGCATGATCGAAGCGTCAACAATACTCAGTCTATTGGTGCCATGAACACGAAGCTGAGGGTCGACAACTGCAAGCTTGTCATATCCCATGCGGCAGCTGCATGAAGGATGCCAGTCTGTCAGTGTTGTATTGCGAATGTAATTACGCAGCGATTGCTTGTCTTTTCCTTCCGGACCCGGTGTCACGTCTTCTTCAATAATGGAAGAAAGCGAAGACGTATTAAGGAATTCCTGGCGAAGTTCGTAGCCGTAAAGCTGTTGCTGCATATCGTATTCAGTGCTTAGGTAATTCATTTTGACAATCGGAAGGTCAAATGGATTACTTGATCTCAGTGAAATCTCTCCTCGGCTTTGAGGCTTGCTCAAGACCGTAGACATTGTGAAGCCAGCCCTTGTGGGAGGATTCGGAAAATCGGGAGAAAAGAAGCCGCTGAAGAAATACTGGAGATCGGGAGAGTGCAGGCCTGACCGAGTACGAGTAAAGAAGGTAGCCTCGCAAATGATCGAAGGCTCGTGTTGTTCAACATTGACATAGCAGCCTGTCATTGTAAACAAGTGGTCTTGCAGGTTCTGGCCGACTCCTGGGAGATCTACAAGGGGCTTAATGCCGTTGCTTTGCAGGTGTTCCGCTGGGCCAATCCCAGACAACATCAACAGTTTAGGGGTAGATAATGCTCCTGCACAGAGAACGACTTCCTTTTTAGCCAGAACTTGGCGAAGGGTTTTGCCGTCAGAAGTGAACTCTACGCCGGTAGCATTGGTCTCTTGCATTAAGATCTTGGTGACCTGAGATTTCGTCAGGACAGACAAGTTGTCGCGAGCCAATGCCGGCTTGATATACATCGCGGCAGTGCTTGCACGCTTATTGTCTTTGGTTGTTGTCGAATGGGTGTAGGACGCAACACCTTCTTGCCTGTAGCCATTGAAATCCCAGGCAGCACCATTACCGTTAGGATTGACAAAGCCAAGCTCGGGACCGGCAGCAACAAACGCTTGAGAGGCATTAGTAGCATCTGGTGTGGTTATGACGTGAACAGGGCCACCCGCTCCGTGAAATTCATTCTCACCGCCTTCCCAATCTTCCAGTTTTTTCCAATAGGGCAAGCACCCTTCGTAATCCCACCCTTCATTACCCAGATAGCCCCAATGATCGTAATCGCTCTTGTGGCCCCTTAGGTAGATCCTGCCATTATTTGAGCTGCCTCCTCCCATTAACTTTGCTTGGATAATATCCATTGATCGCATGTTGAGGCCGGCCTCTGGCTCCGTCGCCAGGCCAGCCCACATCATTTCCGGTTTCCATACACTGAACAGTGCATTGAGATTGATCTGGGATAGCTTGGGGTCATCATCGGGGCCACCAGCTTCAATTAAGAGAACAGAAATGTTTGGATTTTCGCTTAATCTATTGGCAACAATGCACCCACAAGTCCCCCCTCCAACTACAACGTAGTCGTAAGACTCTGCAAAATCAGCAACGTCGGAAATGAATGGGCTCATGATTAGTTGAAAAGATTTAGTGGTGTTGATGCCATTGGGGAGGAGGTGGGCTAAAGCACTTTGCAGGTCTGGAGTGAAGATACCCAGACGAGCCTCCGTTCTTCTCGAGTGATTTGATGGCTGTCTAAGCCTTCAACCAAGTACCAAGGTACTCACACCAATCTAGCATGCTATTTGTGTGGCGTGTTCATTGGATACTGATCCAAGCTCAGGTCTGATTCAAAATTCGTCACAGGCTTCCTGCTGGGTGTGTCTGCATGGCCTGAGATCATAAGGCTTGCTTTGTCATTGTTCACGAAAGCATTCCTCTGCTATCAGATCGTGGCTTTATCTGCCACTGCAAGTTGATTGCAGATACCCTATTCGGGCATTTGACTGCCGATTCTGGTCCCTTATCTCCCGCTGTTTGTCGTGCTTGGGATTATGGGCTGATGCCAGAGCTGCAAGGACTTTTGCCGCTTTGCTAGCCGCTAAGAAGATCTGTTTAGCCAGCCTTTGGGACCGGACCAATGGTGGCGGCCCTCGGATGAGGCCTTTTGCTACTGTGCTCCGCAGCTGAATGGACTAGCCATCTGCGCTGTTTAATGTGATTGGTGGATCGTTTATCTACCCGGTACGCAGCTGATCTTGATCAGCTGGCAGGTGATGGCAAGACCCTGGCTGAATCGATTCAGCCCAGTATGCAGGCGGTGGGAGAGCGGTTGTGAGGTATCAGTGATCGACTCATCTGTCTTTGACGGGTCATTGCTAAGGGGCTGCTGCATCAATGCTGAAACTGAGAGCGTGCTGTTCTCGAGGAGCCACGTGCCAACCTTGCTCTAGGGATTGTTTTGATGCAATCGAATGTGCGGCACAATCAGAACCCGTTTGTTACGGCGCAGGACGTTGGGAGACGAATCCCAGGTTAAGACCAATGCTAAGAACTCTGCCATTTGATTTCTAGCCATCTGCTAGTGGAAGCCCCAAATTCATTCCACTACAACAGTTCAAGAAGCCCTTCATGGTGCGAAATCACCTCATACCTACGGACAAAACGCACCCCGGATCCCATCAAAGTGGACATACCTGACAGTAGCTGCATCGTTAGGGTGATATTCGTCTGTATCGACGAAGGACAAAGGATCCAAGTCAACATACCGCGTATCCCCACGGTCACTGCGTATCTAAGGCTGGTGAGTCTGCCGTAGGGCTGCGACTGCTGCTAGTGGATTCTCGACGCGATGCCCTGTCTCACTAGTTGGCACCTGTAACTCGGCAGGCGGCCTGTGAATGACCATCTTTTGGACGTGAGCCCAACATTTGCTCTGGCTGACTGGTTAGCGGGCTATTCGGCTTGGGTTGCATAGGTCATTATCCTGGGACAGCACGCCAGTCCTGTCGATCCCAATTCCTATGGGGCGAAAGCCAGCCGACTAATTTGCATCAGTCCTGTCTCACTTGCGATTCTGTTTGGTATCGATCAGATTGGTGCTGCTTTTCAGTTCTTTGGAACATAAGCCCAGCAGGTTGCTTGCAGATCGCTCGCGCTCGAGTGGGAAGGGATTTCTCCAGCTGATCAACCTGATCGCTGAACCGGCTACACTATTGATATCCGGAACTTTTGCCAGATGTACACGCAAGACAAGAAATTTAAACTCGGCATTGCAGGAATGGGCATAGGAAGTAGCCTCGGAGTTCCGGCCATCAACTTGGTCCCCGAAATTCAGCTTGTATCGGTTTGGGGGCGGAGTAAAGCAAAAGTAGATGAATTGTCAGCCAGCCTCGACATTAAAGGATTTACAGATTTTGACGCTTTTGTAAATAGTTCAGAGCTTGATGGTGTTTGGCTCGCTACTCCTCCTAGCCCTAGGATGGATTTAATGTCTAAATGCTTGGACGCCAATCTTCACGTATTTCTTGAGAAACCTTTGGGGCTCAATTCGAGTGATATTCACAATAATCTTGAAAAAGCTCTCGCAAAGAACTCTATTTGTGGCGTCGACTTTGAATATCGAGCCCACCCCTTGTATCAAGAAGCTAAACAACTTTTAGAAACAGCCTGGATCGGTGAGCCAAGAAGTATACATATACGCTGGATGAGCGGCAATCGTATGGACCCTGCTGTTCCCTGGGGTTGGTATAACTCTATGAGTGAAGGTGGCGGCATTGTAGGAGCAATTGCTACCCATCATATTGATCTCTGCCATTGGTTGTTCGGTCCTATTGAATCTGTGCAAGCCATGGCAAGTACGGTTATTCCTGAACGATTCGATACTCAATCAAGCACCGTTAAGGTCTGTGATTCGCCTGAGACCGCATTCATTAATCTTCGGTTTAAAAACGGGGCGATCGGTTCCATTTCTGTTAGCTGCGTCACGTTTGGTGGCCCACCTCAGGCGATTGAAATCTACGGCGACTTGGGCAGAATTCATCTCGTCAGTCATAATGCCAAAGATGCTATGCGTGATTTCACTCTTGAGGCGTTGGATGTTAATGGTCGGCAGGTTACCTCTGAGGCTCCCTTTAGCAAGATCGATTCGGAACAGCGTAATGGCCTTATTCTGCCAATCAGCACCTTACTCAAGAGGTGGATAACTAGTATTAACAATTCCTCTGCCATGGAGCCATCATTTCTTGATGGACTCAACGTCCATAATGTTGTTGAAGCCATCAATGCGTCATTGCTTTCAGGTGAACGGATTTTCGTCAACTACTAGCCAATATCTCTATTGACTAAGGCACGCTAGCCCTAATAATCCTTTGCGCGTTAATATCTCGTGATTTCTAGTCTCATTGTCGTCAGTACAATTTCTCCTGTTAAGCTAGCAATCAGTAGCGTTTAGAATACGGTCGCGTCGTTTATTCCGCCCTTTTGTAGGATTCAGTTTTTTATACTTAAATGAGATCCTTTTAAATGTACAAAATGTTGCTGCTTGCTTCTATAAAAAAGCTTCTACCTCTGCTGTAAGGCTGTTCATAGTCCGTCCCAATGGCCCTCCTGGTGCCGATACCAACTGCCTATGGCGTGAGAATACGCCTACAGCCTATCCCACAGGCATTATTACTAGGACATCATGAGAATGGAGACAACGTCTCATCAGACTAACTTGCCTTAGTGATTGACAAGCTTTAAGCGGCTAGTGCAATTAATGCCATGCTAGAATTAATCGTTCTTTACTAGTTTATGAAGATTGAATGGAATGCCTGCAGATGTTGAGTGAATAGGTATGCTTTAAGATTCTAATTAAGGATGAGGATTAAGGGAAGATTAATGTGATGACAGCTAGATTCTCTTGATTTATGTGAGTAATCCATAACTTTTATTCCGACTCTCTTTTGATTTTCCTCAACCATATGTGGAACAACTAAACCGCAGCGATCACAAGTGGCTTGGTGCTCTGTTTTATTTAATGTAAAGAAGTGTCATATCCTAAGTGCATGACTGTTGCTACCTCAAAGAGCGGCATTGTCTTTCATTGGCGAGTAAAGTATGAGCTGAGGCCATCACTTCAATCTAGAGGTATTTATATGACATAAATCATAGGAGCGTCTACCATTAAGGTAACTTGAAGAATTGATGTCATATACTTTAGTGCTTTCGGATACAAAAAAAGGGCCGCCTGTATTGGCTAGCCCTATAATTGTTGTCAGTAAAGATTAACTTATGGTTTGATCAGTTGGTGGGCAAAGCCAATGTGATGATAGATCTTTCCCTCACGCATTAGCCAGCAGTCACCAGCAGCCCATGTCCCTGTATTTGCAGTGCTAAAAGTTGCCTGAAAGGAAATTGCATCGTCACTATCTAAGAAATTATAGAGTGAGATTACATTGATTGAGCCTTGATAAGCTAGGTAGCGATTAAAGACATCAATAAGGGCGGCGTGCCCTTGGATGATGTTGGGGGGAGGGGTTTCCAAAAATGGAAAAGCATTGAAAAGAATAGCATCTTCAGTGTATGTATCTTTGACCATGCCTTCTACATCATTGGCTACAATATATTCCATATGGCGATCAAAAAAAGCTTTTCCTTTGCCAGCCATTTTAAAAGAAAATTAGTGCAATCGTATCCTAGCTTAAATGCTGCTGGCACGCTGCCTGCGTCAGTGATTTGAAACCATTGTCGATGGGGCTCTCGGCCACGTTTCAGCAGGAGTTGCGATGGCAATCCTTATCTCACTTGCCTCTCGAGCGTCCTATAGCGCGATAAAATAAATTTATGATGAACGCTGCTTCATTCTCCATTTGTTTTCAAATCTAGCCCCTTTTTTGCGCACACTCTGGTCGAGCGCATGAGCTTTCGCGCAAAATTTTTTTGACTATTTATCTGGCTTCAATTTCCATTGCTCGTACTGTGACAACTATTAAGCAGAAAAAAACCATGCATTTAATGCATGGTTTAAATGGCTTAAACTTTTAAAAAACTTCGTGATCTTTATAGCTTTTTCCAATTTAGCAACGCCCAACGTTGGGCGCCATCATCACCCCAGCGTCCCCACGAGTATGAAGTTAAATCATCTTCAGAAAGAACTTCTAGAGTCTTTGTCCTAGATTCAAGAGTTTCAATATTAAATTCAAAGCCATACTCTTTTCCAAGTATAACCACTTCTTCTCTGGAGTTTACACCAGAAACTCTTTGCTGGAGGATTAGATCCTTCGCTAAAAGCTTTAGAAAACTCTCCAAATTCTTTTGTGTTTCAGAGGCGTTTGGATCCCATGTCCAAGCCTTACCATAGTATGTATCTTGCGGCAGTTTGTCATCCTTGGTGTTTGTCATGTGCTCGTTACCATGAAGGGAAAGTTGTGGTTAGTGATAAGGCGTTTACTGATGTTAATGACTTCAAGGAGAAAGTCTTTTTATTCATCCGTAAATCCTTGACTGATTTCAATGATTCTGTCGTCAGGATCCTTTAACCAAACAGTACGCCAACCGGGAATGAAAGCATCAAAACTTAAGGGACCAAGTGTGATAATGGCCTCTTCTCCGATAGCTTTTAACTTATTGTCTACATTTTCGACTTTAAATGCCAAATGCCTAAATGATGGGAATGTATACCCATCGTTCTGAGCAGCTGGCAGGGGGTTCGCTGAATCAGCAGCAAATAGCTCTAGGTAAAATGAAGAATCGGCCATCTTGATAAAGATGATCTCATTACCGTCAGGAAGTTTTGCTACTCGAGCCCGCCGAAAGCCAAAATGTTTAGTGTACCAAGCCTCGGTTTTGGCTTGATCTTTACAGGTGAGTGCTAGTTGGGATATTATTTGCATTTCTTTTAGGCAACTGTGCCATCAGGATACTGGGTCATGCCTGCAAAGTGAATCTTGATAAGACCATTCTCGTCAAGAACCCAACTATCAGCGAATCTCATCTTCGCTTCACTGCCACCAGCATTCATTGTGATCGCTTCAACGATCATTAGGGTCGTGGGATTTTCGGTTTCCGCCCAGAATGCAATTTCCGTATCTAATCCATCAATACCCAAAATGCCTTGGAAGTGAACCTCAAGCTCCTTGCGACCACGGAAGTACTTAGGAGTTTTTTCGAAGCTCGAAATTAATAGTCCATCGGGAGAATATTGTGCCAAAAGAGCATCAATATCTTTTTTGAGAATTAACTCGATGTGGGACCGGTAAAGTTGGCCAAGCTTAGTGTCAGGAATGTTCTTCATGGTTTTGGAGAAATAATTTGGTGTTTGGGTTGGCGACTAGAGCTTACAGGAGCCAGCTTCGTAGTCCATTCTATTGACTACGTAACGGGCAATCTGTAGGCCTGAGTCTGTTTTAACAATGTCCCAGGTTTGATCAGCATCCATTTTATAACGGGTGCTGCTCGCATTGGGAGCTTGCCATGTACTGGCTTGCCAATTAACGATAACATGCGCTGTTGCTTTATTGTCTGATTGAACTTGAATATCAGCAGTCTTAAGAGTATGTACTTCGTCAAAGAAAATACCTACAACGGTATTGTACCAACCGGTGTAACCTTCAAAGCCTTTGACAGTTGCTTCAGGAAAGACAAATTGAACATCTTCAGTCACTAATGATCGAAAGCTTTCCAGGGGTGCATGGACGTCAAGATAGCGGTACCAAGTGGTTGCAAAAGACCAAAGTTCGGGATGGGTGATCATGATGTTTAGGGATGGGTTGGTGTTGTTTTAATGTCTAGGTGTTATTGGCCGCAATGAACTCCAACGAGTTCAGGGTTGATGTCTCCTTCAAGTACCAAGTTAATAAGGTAGGGTTTATTGGATGAAAGCATCCTGTCAATCGCGTCAGGTACCTGAGCTGGACTCCAAATACGTTCGGCATCCATACCAAAACTTTTGGCAATGTTGTCAAAGTGAATTTCAGGATAGGATAGATCAAACGATGTGGGGAAATCCCTGCCTGTAATTCCTCGTTCTTTCCAGAACTGAGTTATGTTGGCTTGCAGCAAACGGTAAGATCTGTTTTGGCAGACAACAAACTTTGCATTGATTCCATGACGCACTGCAGTCCAAAGACACTGAATCGTGTACATGCTGCCTCCATCGCCTGAAAATCCAATTACAGTTCGTTCAGGATGGGCTGCTTTAGCACCAATTGCACTTGGGAAACCAGTACCTAGTGAGCCGCCCCTTGTCATCAATTTATCACCTATCTTTTTACCTGGTAAATGGTGGCCGAGTGGTGGCGAGTTGGTTAGGGCTTCATCAAATAGGATAGAATTTTCTGGAAGCTTCTCAGATAATACTTTGAAGAAATAGCCGGAAGCCATGTATGTAGTCTTGTCGTCATATTGTTCATTCGGATACTTCGGCACTGTTTGATATGTCTCATCAATATTGTTATTGATGACTGGTGAAGCCGCTTCGAGCTTTTCTTTTCTTAAAAGAGCGGCCTTGATATCGCTTTCATCGTATGCATTGTTTAGAGCTGGTAGAAGTTCTCTTAGGAAGGTGCCAGGTGATCCAACATAAGATACATCGACACGGTGATTTTTGGCGATGTTTGATGGATCGACATCAACATGAATCACCTTGGTAGAGGCCTTGAAGATTTCACCTAAGTGGGGAAACACCTCTGGTAGCAAGTAGCAACCCAAAGCAAGGCATAGATCACAGTCTTGCATTTTGGGCAAGCTTGAGCTGCCGAACATATGGCCAGTGCTGCCATAGTTTAATAGGTGATCATCAGGAAAGTTGACTTCACCACCGTCAGCAGAGTAAACTTTTGCGCCTATTTTTTCTGCAAGTTTGACTAATGGATCAAGCCCATTAGACCAAGCAATACCATCACCAACTAGGATTATAGGATTGCTCGCTGCTTTAATAAGCTTGGCGCATTCCGTTAGATTGGCTTGGGTTGGGTGAATATCATAGCTTGGGATATGTGCAGGATAAATCTCTTCGGTTATTTCAGCGTCAAGGATGTCTTCAGGCAAGCACAAATAGACCGGCCCACAGGGGGGAGTACTTGCGACCTTAATGGCCCTTCTAACCATCCTCAGCAGGCTGGATGGATGTTGAACCATGGCAGACCATTTGGTAACTGGTTCGGCCATTGCGACCAGATCAGCCGCCATTTGGGCATCCATTGCCTGATATTTAATCCCAGCATCTCCGCCAATGACGACAAGAGGAGCATTCCCCTTTTTGGCTTGATACAGGTTGCCGATTGCATTGCCAAGGCCTGGTGATGAATGAATCTGCACAAGGGCCGGCTTAAATCTGCTTCTGGCATAGCCATCAGCACATAGAACAGCAATCGATTCTTGAAGAGTAAGAATGTATTTCATCTCTGGCACATCTGCCAGAGCATCTAGAAATCCTTGCTCAACTGTACCTGGATTGCCAAACATGTGATCAATATCATTCGCCAAAAACTGCCGAATGATAGCTTCGTGGCCTCTCATAGAATCCTCACAATTTTAACATTTAGTTTGGCCATCATCTTTTGAATTACCAGCCGTACCTAGTGAGGCCTTCTTCGAGGACCTTGATGATCAACTCACCCACAAGGGTTGAATCTTGGGTTGACCTTCCTGTTAGGAATGGATAGTCAAGGATTGTTGAAATGGTGTGTCCAACACCGCCATGGTATTGACCATTAGGACCCACTGCGTCACGTAAAATGTACTCTAGCGGATAGAAGGGAGGGCCAAAATTGGCTGATGTATTCATCGGATTGCCATTGAAATCATACATTTGGGCGAATCCTGTATTTTCTTTGTAGTCATATTCACGTGCGTGGCCCGTAACATGTTTGCCATCAATGATGCTTTTGCGATCAGTCCAATCACGTGCGAATGCCAAGCATGTGACGCAATAGCATTCAGCAGCAATTAGCTTGCCCCTGTTTAAGAAGCCAAGAATGAGAGTGTGCAGGCGTTCATTGTTAACCATATCTGCCATAGGGCCGCTGCCACCCGGGAGCAGAAGGGCATCATATGGGTCAACAAATTTTTTCCAAAACTCTTCTTTTAGATCATTGTATTTGGCCAATTCAAGACCAAAACTTGGGCCGTTAAAATAAGGCATCAGTGGCAACTGATCTGCCAGGCTGATTGGATTGGCAAGTAGGTCTGAATTATTGACTTCTGTTGTTCTCTTAGCGAAGTGGGCATCTGTTACTGATTTGTTCAGTGGTGGGTCCATGTAACCTTCCTCCATGCTCGGAGGTAAGGCAGGCGGTTTGCGACCGTAGGCCGTCATGAAATCCAGTTCATAGCCGGCCTTGACTAATACATCGTATGGCCCGACAAATTCTTCGCCCCAGTAGCCCCATTCCGAAATCACAGTCAGGATCTTTTTGGCCATGGATAGGAAATTAAGAGTGACTTTTAATGCGCAGCAGGCCCGCGCACCTTCATTCTCATCATACCTGATTTTGGCATGAATGTCCTTTTTTCTCGACCTGATGATGATTCCATGACCCCTTGCCTGAGCTGGGCACCTACCTGGCCTCTACCTCTCCCTTGGCCCTTCAGAGCCGCCAGCCATTTGTTTTTAATTGCTGCTACAAAACTTTTTTTGCGAATGCTTGCTTGTTGATCCGCTTTACAAGATGAACACAATTTTCATCTGACTTTGATTAAGTTGACAGCAAGGCAAATCCTGTCTTGTTTCGATTGAAAGGGAATTGTTTCATGTGGCATGTAGGATGGAAACATAACCAGTTTGCCCATGGTCGCCTTTATATACATCGATCCCTCTCCTGGCTTCCTCGCCCCGCTTGAAAAATAGAGAGAACCTTGTTTGTCGTCTTCATTCAAATACATATCCGTAGGTATTGATAAATAGAGCACACCACTCGCAATCGCTTCTGGGTGGCTATGGCGGAGTTGATGTCCACCTGATTCTAAACTGACGGCCCATCCACTGATTTTGAATGTGGAATGGGCTGCGGGCCTGATTGACGCCGGCAAATTGTTTGCATAGTTAATTAGCGCATGTTCAAGTTCTTGTTTTAGGATTTTTAACTCTTTGTTGCTTGTCTCCATGATTTCATGGCTTTGCTTTCCACCTCGAGTTGGTTTACCTGGCCGATCTTTTATCAGACTTTTATGCGACAATACTTGTTCCTTGATTTTTTCCAAATATCCCAAATTATCTATGAAGTTTTTGCTCGCTACTAACTTTCTTGGATCATATAAGTCAGCTCCATCTCCAAATTCATTTTGAAGCTCTTCTGGTAGGTCATAAATGATCGCTTTCAAACGAAAATCTGACCGGATCTCAGTTGTAGTCTTTTCCAGATACTTTCTACAGGTTTCCATGTCGGCTTTTTCAATGGCAACGGCCAGGATTGGTTTCACAATCTCGATTATTTGTTCTCTATTCAAGCCATTTTTTTCCATTGCTTTGATATAGAGTTCTCTCGATTCTTTTTCTTGCCCTTTGCTTCTTAGCGTTTCTGCTTTGGCGATCATTGCTTCGACAGCAGTTGGTACGATCTCTATGCAGGTGTCAAATTCAGCCAAGGCTTCATCCAAGTCGCCATGCATTCGTAAGTATTTTCCCAAGTTATAATGGACTACAAAAGTTTTAGCTGCTAAGTTACTTGCCTTGCGGTAGTGTGCTTCCGCATCGCATAAATTTCCCTTTTCTAATGCAATCACCGCAAGATTAGTTTCGATTTCTGCATCTGCTACATTTACGCGAGCGTAATTTAGAAGTATATCGTCGGCTTCGTCTAGGTCTCCAAGTAGTATCATTGCTTGGCTAATACCAAGTACGACCACCTTTTCTTGTGGGTATTTGGCATATAGGCTTCTGTAAAAACTTTCGCTTACTCTATTATCACCAGATTTAAGTGCCGACTCTGCCGCCATAAGAATACAAATTTGAGGTAGCTTGAGCATTTGTTCCATGCCTAGTTCTTCTGCTATCGTCACTACTTCTTGATTCTTATTTTGCTGATGCAGTAAGCGAATCAAGTTTGCAGCGCCGAGATTGAACCTACCTGTTTCTTTTCTCGCCAATAAAAAGGCCTGACGAAAGCAGTTCTCTGCTTCCGTCAGGTTCCCTTGCGTTACCGCATTAACTCCTTGTTGAATGAGTGAAGATGCGGTCAAGCTATTGATGGCGTGGTAAAGCCATTATAGCTTGCTAATTGGCTTCTCAGCCCAGTGTGAACTCCTCATCAAGTTCTGCATCAACCAACGACTTCTTAACAGCTTCAGACAGATTTGTCAGTTTGACTGTAAAGCTTGCGCCAGCCCGTTGCTTTGTGAAGAGAAGGTAGTTCCAGCCTGTGTTGCCGATATCTTTCAGATTCGTGAGGTCAAGTTCTAACCCCTTGAGGTTGGGAAGCTTTTCGACCTCTTCTTGGAGATAGCGGAGCCTTGAAGTGATGAGTTCGCCAGAAAGGGCAAATTTGGCAATTCCACCTTCAAAGGACAGGAGATCAGCGTCGAAACCTAAGCCAGCTGGCGTGATTCGAACGCGAACTTTAAGGGTTGTGTCTGAATCGGGTAGGGTGACATAGAGCTTCTCACGATTGAAGTTCTCGTAGTTCTGACCGTTGATCCAAACCTCTGTCAGTTCAACACTGCCAGCAGGAAGTAGGTCTGGGGAAACGCGGAGAATGTTATCTTCCCAGGCACCAGGTTCTGGGCTGAAGAAGAAGTCCATGGGATGGCGGTTCACCAGCAGGTTGGTGTACACCGCAGCCAGGAAGCAGAGTTCGAAGGAATGGTAACCAGCCATCGAGTGGCTACCCTTACCGCGCTCACTACCGAGTGCGTAGGGTTGACCATTGGCAAGAACGTTGAAGTAAATGCCGCCTTGCTCATAATCAAGGAACCAACCGTTATAGAAGCCAGATCCTTCGCGAGCAAAGCGGAGATAGTCTTCATTATCATTATAGACGCCGGCCATAATGTAGTAGGCCAGAATCCCTTGTTCTTGCTGCCACCATGCCTTGCGGTCATGCCAAACAAGACGATTAAACTCTTCCCCTTCCTTGCGAGTACGCTCCATCATGTCGTACCAGCCACCGCGCTGGTTGTCGCAACCAGCGGCGGGTATGGCATCGGCAATTTGATGGGCAAACGTTTTGTAGCTTTCTTTGGGCTTGAGGCTCTGCATGCGGGTGAGGTTCCAAGCAACTTTCAGGTTGTGACCAACCACGCAGCGGGCTTGGTGGATACCCCAGCTCAGATCATGGGTCCAGTCGTCGTAGAACTTTTCGTTCATGAACGGGCTGTAACCATAGTCAGGGAAGTATTCGCAAATCGTGTCAAAGGTATACTCTAGGAAGTCGGAGTATTCTTCCTTTTCGGTTGCCAGGTAAAGGTTGATTAGATAGGCAGGTGCATGATCGCCAACCGAGTTCCAGTTTTTCTTGGCCTTGTTGACTCCGAGGGATTCTGCCTTGGGATCGAAGGTAACTGGATCAATGTGCGAGTAATAGCCGCCATAGGGTCCATGGTCCTTGTAATAACGGTTTAGGAATGAAATGGTGTCCTTGATATCCACCAGGATATCTTTCGTACCAGTTAGACGGTAGGTTTGGGTTGGGCCTGCCAGGGCATAAATCTGCTCGTAACAAGGAATTGCGTTACCGCCTTCATCACCTCCGGCGGTAGAACCCATGTATTTACGAACGCTACCATCGGCTTGGATGTCTAGCTGGCTGTACCAATAGGTAATGCCTTCGGAACTGTCACGGTGCCGGAAATGCCTTTGCATATACTCGGTACCCTTTGTCGCTGCTTCTAGGGCCCGCTCGTCGCCCGTCATCATGTAGGCAGTTGCAAAGCCGTAGATCAGTCGTGAAACTGTGTCTAGGTTCTGCACACCACTTTGCTTATCACCTTC
>Ga0310093_1000062_pt1 | contig 20753 bp, 18 predicted proteins | sample LakMicDCLTotalB5_FD_194450 | JGI IMG/M metagenome (GOLD analysis project Ga0310093, IMG submission 194450) | Enriched freshwater cyanobacterial communities from Lake Michigan, Michigan, United States - MI23.DCL.Total.B5 | ecosystem: Environmental > Aquatic > Freshwater > Lake | place: USA...
GGTGGGGGTGGCAGTTATCGCTTCAGCGGCGGCGGCTCTGTCGCCCAGGCGCCGGAACGGATCTCTGAGCCCCGCGTGAGCGAGCCGGTTACTTCCTATAGCGCCCCCGCGCGGCTTGCCCCCAGCGAGGCCCGCCTCAGCCAGGGCTATGGCGGTTCCCATCCCCTCTATGGCGCTGGCTCCCGTACCCCCTGGACAGGGCACAACATTTCAGCGGAACAGTTCCGTTCCGGCCGCTATCCCGGAGGCGCCAATGACGCCTTTGGGCGCGGAGGATTGGGCCGCCAGGGTTGGCAAGGGGGCGACTTTGCTGGCCGGGGCGGCTTCAACGAGGCTAATTACAACCAGAATAATTTCTACAACCGCAACGTTGAGGGCTGGAATTCCCAGTGGACTAACGGCGGCTATTGGGGCAACCGGCCCTGGGGCTACGGCTGGTACAACTGGTCGCCCGATAGTTGGGGCTGGTGGGGCGGCAACTCCGCAGGCTGGGACCTGGCGGCCCTGGCCACCGGCGCTGTGATTACGGATCTGGTGGACCAGGCGTCAAACCAGCAATCGCCCGTGATTGATGTGCCCGATAGCAATTATCAGCTCAACTACGGCTCCGTCGACGGGGTGGGCAGCAGCGGTGCCAATTTCAGCTACGCGGTGGCACCACCCCCTGGCTCCCCCATCGGAATGGCCCCCATCAAAGGTGCGGCCAACTGTCAGGAGGGATTGCTGGATGGTCAAATTCCTTCAACGGCAGCCCAGGCCCAGCTGCTGAATGCCGCCTGCCAGGTGGCCTATGGCCCCGATCCCAAGGGCACTGCCCTGCCGGAGCAATCGGCCCTTTGGCCCCCATCCCCGGCCGTCAGCCATGGGCTCACCCTGTTGCTGGGTCTTGGCTTGGGCGTGGGCGGCTTTGCCCTGCTGAGCCGCCGCAAAGCCCAGGGTTGAGCGACTGTGGCGGCAGGCATGACCACCCACTTCAACGCTGGCGGCAGTCTTGGGGACCCCAGCGATGGCCTAGGCCAGGGGGGGCCAGAAGGCGGTTCTAGGAATGGAGCCAGCCCAGGCCAATCCGCAGGGTCGAGCGCTGAGGCCTTTGCTGGCCCCGGCGCAGCCTTTCCCTCCGATCCCGCCGATCAACGGCTCTCGAATTACGGCTTTGACCTGCCCGAGGCCGCCATTGCCCAGCGGCCGGTGGAACCCCGCCACGATGCCCGGCTGCTGGTGGTGCAGCCCCAGGCTGGGGCCCAGCACCGGCGTGTTTGGGATCTGGCGGAGGCCCTGCAGCCCGGCGACCTGCTGGTGGTGAACGACACGCGAGTGTTGCAGGCCCGGCTGGCGGCCCGTCGGGCCAGTGGGGGGGCTGTTGAGTTGTTGGTGCTCGAGCCCCAGGGGGAAGGGCGCTGGTGTTGCCTGGCCAAACCCGCCAAAAAGCTCCGCCCCGGCGACTGGCTCACGGTGGAGGCCCCCGGCCAGCCGCCCCTCGCTCTTCAAGTGCTGGCGCTCGATCCGTCCACGGGCGGGCGCCTGGTCCAGTTCCCTGCCGACTGCATCGATGCGGTGGCCCTAGAGCCCTTGCTGCTGCGCTATGGCGCCATCCCCCTGCCGCCCTACATCCACCAGCACAGCGCCAGCGATAGCGAGCGCTACCAGACCCGCTACGCCGCCCAGCCCGGGGCCGTGGCCGCGCCCACGGCAGGCTTGCACCTCAGTGATGCGCTACTGGCCGAATTGGAGGCCCGGGGCGTCGAGCTGGCCCGGGTCACCTTGCACGTGGGCCTCGGCACCTTTCGCCCGGTGGAAACGGAAGACCTCAGCCAGTTGCAGCTCCACAGCGAATGGGTGGAGGTGACCCCAGCCCTGGTGACGGCGGTGGCTGCCTGCCGGGCCCGGGGCGGCCGGGTGATCGCTGTGGGCACCACCAGCGTGCGCAGCCTCGAGGCGGTGGCCGCCCTCCACGGCGGCCAGCTCGCCCCCCACCGCGGCCCGGTGAACCTGGTGATTCAGCCGGGTTACCGCTTCGCGGTGGTGCAGGGCCTGCTCACCAATTTCCACCTGCCTAAGAGTTCCCTGTTGTTGCTTGTTAGCGCCCTCATTGGCCGAAAGCGCCTGCTCGATCTCTACGGCGAAGCCATCAGCGAGGGCTACCGCTTCTTTTCCTACGGCGATGCGATGTGGATCGATCCGGCGGCGGTGTTGGAATCAGCCAGGCCGCTTCGCTGAGGCTGTCAAAAGAGCGGGTTCGACGATCTTGCCAACAGAAATGCTCAATCGAACTGTTGAACTAATCCGTTGCGCTTAACCGATGAGCTAAACCGTGGAGTAAACCTTTCCCTTGCGCGGATTAGCTGAGCCGTTTCAGCCCTTCAAATTGGTCGAAGGCGCCATCATTGCTGGCCAGGATCAGATTCTCAGCCATGGCCTGGGCTGCCAGCAGGCGGTCGAAGGGGTCGCGATGATCCACCATGAAAAGGCCTGCCTGCCTGGCAACCTCAGCGTTAATCGGTAAGTCCTTGGCGCCCAGGCCATTGATCGCTTGCCGGTAGTTCTTCACCACCGCTTCGGCGTGATTCAAGCGGCCGATGCGCCATTTGGTGGCGATTTCCCAGGCCGAGGCAGCACTAACCCAAAGGTCATGGCGACTGTCTTCCAGGTGGTCGCGTAGGGAGGGCGAGAGTTTGGCGGGCTCCAGCACGGCCCAAAGCAGCACGTGGGTATCGAGAAGGAGTTTCATCCGGCCGACGGTTGGCAGAGGGTTCTCCGGCTGTTGGTCTGCATCTTGCAGTGGGGTGTCATGCGTCCTAGAAACCCCCAGGCGTCAGCTGCCCCAGGCGTTGAGTTCCGCCTCCGGCAGGGGTTCGAAGAAGCTCTCGTCCACAGACCCTTGCAGGAAGCCCAGTTTGCGGCGGGGTTCGGGCTCCAGGGGTAACAGTTGGGCGCAGGGGCGGCCGTTGCGGGCGATCACGATGCGTTCGCCGGCGGCGACCCGGGCCAGAAGGGCTGAAAGGTGGGTTTTGGCGTCCTGAATATTTACCCACTGATCGGTGGCCATGGGTCTTCCTGGTCTGGTCAGTCTGGTCAGACTAGATCGGTGGGCGGCGGATGGCACAAAAAAGCCCCCGGGTTGGCCGGGGGCTTGGGGGGTTGCCGTGGGTCGCGGTTCCTCGCCGGTTCAGGGCAGGACCATGGCGCTAGGGCGCCTGGGGATCAGGCAGCGGCCAGGTTGGCGGCAACGAAGTCCCAGTTCACCAGCTTGTCGAGGAAGGTGGTCATGTAATCGGGACGGCGGTTCTGGTAGTCCAGGTAGTAGGCGTGCTCCCACACATCCATGGTCAGCAGGGCCGTTTGGCCGTGGGCCAGGGGCAGGTCGGCGTTGGCGGTTTTGGTCACCTTGAGGGTGCCACCATCGAGCACCAACCAGGCCCAGCCGCTGCCGAACTGGGTGGCGCCGGCGGTTTTGAACGCCTCAACAAACTTGTCGAAGCCGCCGAAATCAGCGGCGATCTTGTCGGCCAGGGCGCCCGTGGGGCTGCCGCCGCCACCGGGCTTGATGCACTGCCAATAGAAGCTGTGGTTCCACACCTGGGCGGCGTTGTTGAACACGCCGGCCTTGCTGGCATCACCCGCCACGGCGGTGATGGTGTCTTCGAGGCTTTTGCCCTCGAGCTCGGTGCCAGCCACCAGGTTGTTGAGGTTGGTCACGTAGCCGGCGTGGTGCTTGCCGTGGTGAAACTCCAGGGTCTGGCGCGAGATATGGGGCTCGAGCGCATCGAGGCCGTAGGGCAGCGCGGGCAGCGTGTGAGCCATGGATGAGGGGAAAAAAGAGTGTCTTGTCCGACTAGCGACTGGGCGGCGGGTGCCAGCGAACTGGGCAGGCCGCCAACGCACGTGGCTATTGGCAGTCGGCTAGGCCCATCTTAACGATTCAGGCCGGACGTTCTGGTGGGGAAACCGCCTCAGCGGCCCACCTGGAGCAGTTCCACCTCAAACACCAGGGTGGCGTTCGGGGGGATCACGCCGCCGGCGCCCCGTTCGCCGTAGGCCAGGTCGGGGGGAATCACCAGCCTGCGCTTGCCGCCCACCTTCATGCCGGCCACGCCCTCATCCCAGCCCTTGATCACCCGGCCACCGCCGAGGGGGAAGGCGAAGGGACCCCGTCCGTAGCTGCTGTCAAATTCCTTGCCGCTGAGCAGGGTGCCGCGGTAGTTGACGCTCACGGTCTGGCCGGCCACGGCCTCGGCGCCGCTGCCGATCACCAGGTCGGTGATGCGCAGGCCCGTGTCGGTGGTGCGTTCCTTGGCGGCATCCATCGAGCCACCCAGGGCGGAGGCACCGGCCTGGGCCAGCTCGTCGTTGGCCGGGGTGGGGGAGTCGGGAGCCATGGTGAATAGCGAAGGATTGGAGTCGTCGGGATCCAGTTCCAGGCGGCCGGAGGGCACCGAAGCGCTGGAGGTGGCGGCGGGGGCGCTGAGGACGCCGGTGCTGGAGGGCCGGGGCGCCGCAGCCTGCACGGTGGACGGGGACACCAGCTGGCTGACCAAGGCCAGCAGCAGGCAGGCCACGCAGACCGCCGAGCTGATCAGGATGTCGCGCATGGGGAGGCAGCTCCACACCAGTGGCGCGATTCTGCCAGGGGCCCTCCTGGGGCCCCGGTCTTGGCTTCAGGGGCCTGGGCCGCGGGGCTCCGGTCCCTAGTTGGGCGGCCCATCGGCATCGCTCACCTGGGGGAGCGGATCGCTGGCACTGCGTTGTTGGCGCAGGGTCTGCTCCAGCCGGTCGATGCGGCCGCGCAGTTCATCCAGTTCCCGTTGCCGGGCCAGGCCCAGGTCCTGCAGGAAGTTGTCGATGTTGCGCTCCATCTTGCGGCCGGTCTGCTGCTCCAGTTCCGGGTTTTCGCCCCTGAGGCTGGCCATCACCTCATCCACCAGCCGGCTGGCCTCGCTTGGATCGAGACGGCCGCTGCTCACCCAGGCCTGGGTCACAAGCCGCAAACGGTCGGCCACTAGGGAGGTGGTGCCCAGGCCGCGCAGCAACAGCTGTTGGAGCGGATTGGCGGGATCCATGGTCATGGGGCCGATCGCGGGTGCTACTGACCCTGGCGCTTCCTAGGGTCCATGGCCATGGCAGAGAACCGGCATTTTCAGTGGCAGCACCCCCTGCTGGTGGGTGCCCTGGCGGGGCTGCTGGCGGGCCTGGCCCTGCCGCCCCAGGGCTGGCCGCCCCTGCTCTGGCTGGCCCTGGTGCCCCTCTGGGGCCTGGGGCCCCTGGCTGCCGGAGCGGGCGCCGGCGTCGCCGTGCTGGTGAGCCATCGCTGGCTGCTGTGGCTCCATCCCCTCGATTGGGTGGGCGTGCCGGGGCCGCTGAGTCTGCCCCTTTGCTTCGCCCTTTGGGGGGCTTGTGGCCTGCTCGCCAGCCTGCTGGTGGCCAGTTGGCGCTCCCTGATCGGTCGGCTGGGGCCCGAGCGTCTGGCCACGGCCCTGGTGGGTGCCGCCCTCTGGGGCCTGGTGGAAGTGGCCCTGGCCCGGGGTCCCTTGTTTTGGCTGGGCCTCGGCTCGGCGGCCTTGCCAGGGGACCGGCCCCTGGCAGGACTGGCCGTGGTGATCGGGGCGGGCGGCTTGGCGGCGGTGCAGCTGCTGTTCGGCTGGGGGCTGTGGCGGGTGCTGGTAGCGCTCCGTTCGGGCTGGGGCCCTTGGCGGCGGCTTGCGCTGCTTTGGTTCGCCGCCGTTCTGGTCGGGCACGGCTTGGGTTGGAGCCTGCTGGCGGCCGAATCCCCCGCCAGCGGCAAGGCCACGTCGCTCTTGCTGCTGCAGCCGGCGATTCCCACCCGCCACAAATTTGAGTTTGGCCAACAGCAACGGCTACTCCAGCGCCTGGCCGCCGCCCAGCAGGAGGCCAGCGAGAGGGGCGCGCAGGCGGTGCTCTTGCCGGAGGGTTCCCTAGCCCTGGGCCAGGGCCTGCCCTTGCAGGCGCCGGTGGAGGTGCTCAGTGGCGGCTTCCGCCTCAACGGCTCCGACCACCGCAGCAGCCTGTTGCGCTTTGCCCCGGACCGGATCGAGCCGGCGGGCTGGGTGGATAAACATCGGCTCGTTCCCCTGGGCGAATGGGTGCCCCTGGCGGGCCTGTTGGAGTGGAGTGGTCTGTCGGCGGTGGGGGGGCTTACCCCGGGCAGCCCGTCGCGGCTGTTGCCCCGTCCCCTAGGGGCCATCGGCGTGGCGATTTGTTATGAGATCGCCGACGGCCATGGCCTGGCCGCCGCTAGCCGTGACGGGGCCCAGTGGTTGCTCGCCAGCGCCAACCTCGACCCCTATCCCTTGCTTTTACAGCAACAGTTTTCAGCCCTGGCCCAGCTGCGGGCGATCGAAACGGGCCGCTGGCTGGTGAGTGTGGCCAACACGGGTCCCAGCATGGTGGTGAGTCACCAAGGAATCGTGCAATCCTCCCTGCCCTCGGGACGTTCCAGCACGGGACTGGTTCAGGTGCGCCAGCGGTTTGGTTCCACCCCCTACGCCCGTTGGGGGGAATGGCCCCTGGTGGCGCTTGGCTTTGGGGGCTTGGCCTGGCGAACGCGGCGGAACCCGTTCCAGCGCTAGGGGTTCTTGGCCGGGCTGGTGCCATTGTTTTGATGGGAGAACGCCTGCTGACTGGCCCTCGGAGTGGGTCCTGGTTGGAATGGGTTTGCATTCAATTTTTTTTTGAAATGATCGCCACCAATCAATCTTTTTGGGCGCGTTCTTTTGACTGTTCCGGCTCTACTAATCCAGGCCGTAGATTGGTCCGCGATTCTAGGTATCATTATTGTTGACCCTGTCTTCTTTCTGATTGCCTCTAGGATTTCAAGGAAATGCGTTCAGGGTAAGGCTTCATTGTGGGCCATGGTTGATGCTAATTTGTTGACATTGGCATGCCAGGTGAATGCTTGGGAGCGCTTGAGGGATGCTTCCGCCATGGCAGCCATTTCGTTGCGGTTATTATTGAGATGGATCAGGGCGTTCGCCAAGGCCGATGGCGAATTGGGCGCGATCACCAGACCTGTTTTGCCATCCTCAACCAGGAAGCCAATGCCGCCCACATTGGTTCCCACCACCGGCCGGCCGCAGGCCATCGCCTCAAGCACAACCGTGGGTAGGGCTTCATCGCGCGATGGCACAACCACGAGGTGGCAGTCTGCATAGTATTTTGCCAGGTTATTTCTGGGCTGGGATTGAAGGATTTTTACGGACATATTTAGACCGTTTTGTGCAACAAAGTTCTCTATTGTTTCATGGTCTGCTGGCCGGCCAATCCCAATGATAGTAAGTGACAGGTTAATGTTCTTTTGCCGCAGTAGGTTCATGGATTCCAGTAAAATATCTACCCCTTTGACCGGATTTAGCCTGCCTATAAAGATCAATTTTAGGGGATGGCTTTTCCAGTGGTCGATCTCCGGTAGACCTGGATGAATCAGGCCTATTTCGCTTGGATGAATGCCATTTGGAATCAGGATGATTTGATTGCTGGCTACCCCATGGGCTTGGATTCGTTCGGCCATCACGGGCGAAAGGGCCACATTCATGGCTGCTAATCGGTGGGCCTTTCGGGTGGTGAGGCGATAGAGCCACGTGATGGCGGGGTCATAGCTGCCGGGCGGGCGATGAAAGATATCTCCATGGCTCACCATGACCAACTTCACGCGGGGACCGAAGTACCAGCCCACAGCTGTTGCCATCGGATGGCTATGGCAAATTACCGTTATCGGCGTTTTGGGCTGCCCATGGATTGCATCAACAGTCGCCTTGATGGCACTGAAGATCCAGATCAGCTGTCCTGGGAGATGGGCAAAGCGACGCAGGATAAGCAGTTTTGGCGAGGGCAGGATTCGTGCCTGGAGGCAGCTGCCGTAGGACGCCATCTGTTGCTCTCTTTGCTTGCTTAGGCCATCGCTCACTAGGTAGACGGGTTGATCACTGCATAGGCCGATGGCCTGTTGCCATGCAACATTGGCTACGGCCCCTTCCTCCGCCATGCCCTCACAAATAATAAAGACCGTCACGTTGGGACCCCAGAGGGAGGCCACCGATGTTGCGGTTTGCCGACACTGCTAATCGGTCTAATCACTTTGGGGGTCTTCATCGCCGAATCGATCTCAAGACCCAGGTGGCAGCCTTGTTTGGCAATGATGAGAACTGCGTTGTTGGCGGCGGCCCCAGCTTGGCGCGGATCGCTTGGATCGGCTTTCGGCCTGGTTCGCTGGCTGCATCGTTGCGATTGATCGCAAGCGAGCGTTGTCGAAAGTCCCCAGGCTTGATCATAAAGAGTAGGGGTCAGTGGGATTAGCTTTAGCTTCGACCCTCATCTCTAGGGGATGGGACCCAGATCTGATCACACTGCTACAGATCTAGGGCAAGCCTGCTGCCCAATGCGGCAGAGCAATCATTCGCCTGGTTAGCCAGGGCAAGCTTCCCCATGGCAAAGGGCAAGGGTCTGTTGGGCACAGAGGATTTCTGCGGCCATTCCTCCTGCCTGGGCCATCTATTTCATTCAGCCGCTGGCCTGGGGTGCCTGAAGGCCATGGCATGGGCTAGCAGCGTCCATTGGCATTGCCTCAATTGCTGAGCGCTTGTCATCTCGCCTTTCTGGGTTGCCTGGCTTGGCGAGCAAATAGGGATGGCGTTTGAGGTCTTCCTGGGTTAACGATCCCCTTGGCGTCAACTCCTAGACCCCTGTGCCAAGAGGGTTCGGTTGGACGATCTGGACCCGTAGTCTCCTTTGCTGGCTCGAGCTAGGACCCATCGGCCATGGGTGTATTGAGGCCACTTTGCTGTTGCCAGGCTTCCTCGGCTTTAGTGGCTAGCGGGTTGATCACAGCCCATGCAATACCAGAAACTAAGAATTAGGTTAGCTCAGATAGAATTAAGAATTGAACACTATCTAACTTTTTAAGGGAACAGGCCAAAAGTTCCATGTCGAAATTATATGAGCTGACAGAATAAAAAATGGAGCCAAGCGGATTCGAACCGCTGACCCCCTGCATGCCATGCAGGTGCTCTACCAGCTGAGCTATGGCCCCATTGGTGCGTTGGCTTTCCCAGATCCTGGTGGTCTGGTTGGGCTCGGAAGCCCTGGTTCACCGCTTTGGAAGCTTACACCGCAGGGGGTGCCGCCCCTCAGAGCTGGCGCCAGACGGCCACAAGCTTGCCCTGGATGGTGAGCTGCTCCGCATCCACCAGGATCGGTGCGTAGTTGGGGTTGGCGGCCTCCAGGCGCACCTGGGCTCCCTGGCGATGGAAATGCTTGAGGGTGGTGCCGCTCCCGGGCACCAGGGCGCTCACGATGGTGCCCTCCTTGAGCCTGAGGGGATCGGGCACCGGCTCGAGCAGCACCACGTCGCCATCGGCGATATGGGCCTCCACCATCGAATCGCCATTCACGGTGAGGGCAAACAGGCCGCGGGTTTCCAGCACCGGAGCCAGGTCCAGCCGCTCCTGGACGTCATCGAAGGTGTCAATCAGGCCGCCAGCTGCCACGGCCCCGAGCAGGGGGATGCCCGCCGCAGGGCCGCCGAGGAGCTGGAGGGTGCGGGCCTGGCCTTCCTGCCAGGTGAGCCAGCCCTTCTGCTGCAGGTGGCGCAACCGGCTTTGGACCGGGGCCGGCGACCGCAGCCCCATGGCCTCCATCATCTGGCGAATCGAAGGGCTGTGGCGATGGCTGCCGATGTAGTCCGCTAGCCAGTCATAGAGCTCCTGCTGGGCGGGGGTGAGCTCCTCGCCTTCACCGGCCAGTCCAGGGACCGTTCCCCCTGGGCTACGGCTGGCATGGGCTGGGCGGCCTAGGCCGGCCTGGGGAGCGGAGCTGGACAGGCTGGCGCGGGGGGACCTGGTAATCACCGGCAATACGGATGAACCACTGCCCCATTGATGTCATGGCGGCGACAATTTGTCCAGTGCTGTAGGCCAAGGGATGGCAGGCTACGCAGGCTCCAATAAGGTTCTGGGTTGCCCCGGGCCCTTGGGCCGCCGCTCTGGCCGAGGGTTCAGGCGCCCAGGAGGGCAGCCAGCAAGGCCTGTTGGGCATGCAGGCGATTCTCAGCCTGGTCAAACACCCGGCTGGCCGTGCCTTCGATCGCGCCGGCGCTGATCTCTTCGCCCCGGTGGGCCGGCAGGCAGTGCAGCACGATGGCGCGGCTATCGGCTTCGGCCAGGAGCGCCTCGTCTAGGCACCAGCCGGCAAAGGCCTGTTCCCGTTCCAGCTGTTCCTGTTCCTGGCCCATCGAAGCCCAAACATCGGTGTAGAGGGCATGGGCGCCGCGCACCGCGGCGATCGGGTCGTGCACCACCTCGATGCTGCAGCCTGCCGGAGCTAGGGAGCGGGCTTGCTCCACCAACTCCCGGATCGGCTCAAAGCCCCTGGGGCAGCCGATGCGCACGCTGACCCCCAGCAGGGCGCCACTGAGCAGCAGGGAGTGGGCCACGTTGTTGCCATCGCCCACGTAGGCCAGGGTCAGGCCCGCCAGCTGGCCGAATTCTTCCTTCAGGGTCTGGTAATCGGCCAGGGCCTGGCAGGGGTGCTCCAGGTCGGTGAGGGCATTGACGATCGGGATCGAGGCCCAGTGGGCGTACTCCTCAAGTTCGGCCTGGGCGAAGGTGCGAATCGCCAGGGCATCCACATACCGGCTCAGCACCCGGGCCGTATCGGCCACGGGTTCGCCCCGGCCCACCTGGGTCACTTGGGGGTTGAGGTCAAGGGTCTGGCCGCCGAGCCGGGCCATGGCCACGGTGAAGCTCACCCGGGTGCGGGTGGAGGCCTTGCTGAAGATCAGCCCTAACACCTTGCCGCCCAGGTCCACCTGGCAGCGGCTCGCCTTGAGGTCCGTTGCCAGCTGGATCAGGGCCCGGGTCTCGGCCCCGCTGAGATCCGCTGAGGAGAGCAGATCCCGGCCGGCCAAGGCTGCCAGATCGGGATAGGAACTGAGCTGGGAGCCCATGGGCCCATTCTAAAGATCCCTTGTAAGCGAAAACCCGGCGACCTGTCTAGGCAAAGCCTTGGGATCGGTCCCAGTGATCCTTCGCTGCGATCGGCCGGCGCGAACCTGGTGCACCTGCCCGGCGGGGGGGGGGTGGCAAAAGAGATGCCTCCCTGGAGTGTGAGTTGGAGAGAATTCGTTTTTGACAGCCGTCTGCATCGAGAGCGCTTTGGATTTTTCGTGGCCGGCAACCCGTGATGACTAGGTTGGACCAAGCCATCCCGGCTAATCCTGGATCATCCCCACTGCCTGGCGAAGGCAACTAAGGCCACTGGAGCGGCGTCTGCCCGTTGAGGCTTGATTCAGTGGTGACTTGACAGCTAAGGCTATGGCGCAAAGAGTTTGAATTGTCTTGGTGGTCGCCTTAGTCCTGTCGATCATGTCCCCTCTCCTTCGCCGCTGAAGCTTGATGGCTACCTAGGCCTTCCATGCTGGTGGCTAGTCGTCTGAATCGGGGATAGCTTCCCCGCCTGAATCGCCCTGTTGAGGCTCGTCCAGGGCTCCCGGATCCTTGACTGGTGCTTGCTTCCGCCAGGAGCTCTAGTAGGGTCAAACCGCCCTAGCCATGCCATTTGGTCTGGAAATAATGCGTATTCCAAGGCCATCATCCCTGCTGGCGTTCTTGCTGATTGGTGCTTTGCAGGGCTGTATTTTGGCGCCCAAGCTGCGTCTGCATGGCCCCTCGGCCAAGGCGCCCGAGACCCAGGTGGCCACGCCGCCGGTGGTCGCTGAAGGCTCTAAGGACTGGCAGCCCGGCGATGATTTTCGTGATGATCAATGCAAGTCTGATAAGGATGACGGAGGGGATTCGGTGCAAGTCTGTCGTGCCCAGTATGGGCAGGACAAAACCTATTTGGCCGTGTATTGGGATGATGGCAAGGCAAGCATTGTGGGCTCCTGTGCCACGCGAGATGAAATCGTGGTGGAGGGTTTAGAGAAGGACAAGGCCCAAACCTGGATTGACTATTACTGCAAGTGAGTTTGATTACCTGCTTTCGCCCCTTGTTGGGGCTGGGACGTTGGGTTGCTCCCTATTAATGGATTTCCTACAATGACCTTGGCCCCAAATATCTCCAGTGAAGCGTTCCTGAGGCGTCGCCTTCAGGCGCGACCATTTGTTTGGATGGCGCTCTTCATCGGCATCCCCTGTTTTGCCGTGCCCGGCTACGCCATTTATTGTCGCTCATGGCGGCCAATCCTGAATTGGATCGCAGCATTTGTAGCGGCATTTGCCATTTCTGCTCTCATCTATTTTGGCTGCGAATCGGTTGGGTACGCCTATGAAGACTCCTGGGCAGAAGGTCTAGTAACGCCGCTGATTTACGGTTTGGCCTCTGGCTTGGCTGGCCTGCAGGCGGCCCGCCAGCTGCGGTTGGATGCCAAATCCCGCGAGCCGGGCTCCGTTGATTCCGCTTCGGTGCAGCCAGCTGCCCCGGGGCCGGCCCGCAGCTGGCGGGGGCTTGGCCTGGCCTCCTTTGTGGTTGTTGTGCTGCCGATTAGCTGCTATGGGGCCTATCGCATCGCCGAGGATCGAACGATCATGCAGAACCCCATATTGGCATCGGTTGAGTCCACCAGCACCAAGGTGCTAATTAAGCATTCTGGTTGTGATGATACCTATGGTTACTACGATTTAGACTCCAATCAACTGGTGATTTGTACGGCGATTCACGGCAACACGTGGGACACCTCAAAGGAGTCAACCATTCGCCATGAGGCCTGGCATTTGGTGCAAGCTTGTGTGGCTGGTCGGGATAATGAGGGGCGGTTGGTGGATTTCGCTGTGGTTGACCATCCTGCCCTGATTGATAAAAGTCTGGATGCAGAGATAGAGGCCACCGTGAATGGCTATCCCGAGGAGCAGCATTTGACCGAGCGGGAGGCCCGGTTGGCCGAGCTGTACCTAACGGACAAGCAGGTGATCGATGGCTTGGTAGAGCATTGTGGCGCCCACTAACGCTAGTGTTCTTGGCAAAGGGGGCATGGCCCACGTGGAGCCGGAGTGGAGAAGTTTTGAGGGGTCTCCCGAGTAAGGCCCCCTCAAGACTGGTTGGAACTTGCCTAGGGCAAGTTGGTTTTAAACCCTGCAGGGTTAGGCGGCTGCCTCCTGGGGCATGACACTGGAGGCCAGCAAACCCTTGAGGTCATCCCCTTCGATCACCTCCTTTTCGAGGATCTTTTCGGCGATGCTTTCCAGCAGCTCCCTGTTGCCGCGCAGGATCGCCAGGGCCCGGTCGTGGGCCCGGTCCACCAGGTGGCGCACCTCCTTGTCAATGGCCTGGGCCGTGGCATCGCTCACCACCCGGCGCGGGTTGCTGGGGCCGCCGAGGAAGCGGCTACCGCCCTGCTTGTCGTAGGCCAGGGGGCCAAGGGTATCGCTCATGCCGTAGGTGCCCACCATCTGTTCGGCGATGTCGGTGGCCCGCTGCAGGTCGTTGGCGGCGCCGGTGGTGATCGAGCCAAATACCAGTTCCTCGGCCGAGCGGCCGCCCAGCAGGGTGGCGATTTGGCCTTCCAGGTCCTGCTTGGAATTCAGGAATCGCTCCTCGGTGGGCAGTTGCAGGGTGTAACCCAGGGCGCTCATGCCCCGGGGCACGATCGAAATTTTCGCCACCTTGCTGCCGCCGGGCATCAGATGTCCCACGATGGCGTGGCCGACCTCGTGATAAGCCACCACTTTCTTTTCATCGGGCTGTAAGACCCGGCTCTTTTTCTCCAGGCCCGCCACCACCCGTTCAATTGCTTCGTTGAGGTCGCCCTGCAACACGGAGGTGCGTTTGGCCCGGGCGGCCAGCAGCGCCGCCTCATTCACCAAGTTGGCCAGGTCGGCGCCGGCAAAACCACTGGTGGCCTGGGCGATGCGATCGAGATCAACGCCTTCAGATAGCTTCACCTTCTTGGCGTAGATGTCCAAAATTGTGCGACGGCCGGAAAGGTCGGGCCGATCCACCAGCACCTGGCGATCGAAGCGGCCCGGACGCAACAGAGCGGCATCGAGGGTTTCGGGCTGGTTGGTGGCGGCGAGCACGATCACGGGCTTGTCCTTAGAGGCAAAGCCATCCATCTCGGTGAGCAGCTGGTTGAGGGTTTGCTCCCGTTCATCGTTACCGCCAACCACACCCATGGAGCCTGAGCGGCTCTTGCCAATGGCGTCGAGTTCGTCGATAAAGATGATGCAAGGGGCCTTTTGTTTGGCCTGCTCAAACAGATCGCGCACCCGGGCCGCACCCGCGCCCACAAACAGCTCAACAAATTCCGAGCCTGAAATAATGAAGAAGGGCACGCCTGCTTCTCCGGCCACGGCCTTGGAGAGCAGGGTTTTGCCGGTGCCAGGAGGGCCGACCAGGAGCACGCCCTTGGGGATACGGGCGCCGATGGCCGTATAGCGCTCAGGGGTTTTGAGGAAATCAACGATTTCAGTTAGTTCGTCCTTGGCCTCATCCACGCCGGCCACATCGGCGAACGTGACCCTGGATTCCTCGTCGGGCACATAGACCCGGGCCTTCGACTTGGTGAAGCTCAATGCCCCCTGGGCTCCGCCCATGGAGCGGCGAGCAAAGAACTGCAGCACCAAAATGAAGATCAGCGGAGGCACCACCCAGCTCAGGGCCGTGGTGATGAAGCTGGGGCGCTTCGGCGGAGCAGCGGCGAATTCAACGCCATGCTGCTCAAGCCGCTGGGGCAGCTCCATGTCGAAGATCGGCGTGGTGGCCAACACCGCAGGGGCGCCTTCCTCGGCGTTGTTGAGCTCGTAGCGAATCTGGTCCTGGGTGATGAAGGCCCGTTTCACGGCGCCGTCATCCACCTGGTTGATGAACAGGGAGTAGGGAACCCTTGGTACCTGCTGGTTCGCCTGGATCGGCAGGAAGCTGCTCACCAGCAGCAACACGCCGAAACCGATCAAAACCAGGTTGATGATCCCGAAACGCCGGTTCGGGGGGGTGTCGTCCTGACGGATGGCCATGGGGCGAATGGGCGAAAGGCGGGTCGTTGGGCCCAAACTAGGTGGCCCGTCCCCCGGCGGAGCCCCCCTGGAAGGGTGAGAACCGAACGGCAGCCCTGGCGGGCGATCGCGAGGTCTGGATCCGGGTATGCCCCCGCTCGAGACTGGTCCAACCATGTGTGGTCGCTTCAGCCTCAGCATCCCCATCGGTACCCTGGGCCGCCAGCTGGGGGTATCCCTGCCGCCGGGCCTGGAGCTGCACTACGCCCCGCGCAACCTGGTCGCACCAGGGGAACCGGTGTTGGCCCTGCGCCAGGAGCATGGCCGGCCGGAGGCGGCGCTGATGCTCTGGGGCCTGCTGCCGGAATGGAGCAAGGATGCCCTCTCGGCCCACCGTCCGTTCAACGCCCGTGGCGAAACCGTGCCCCAGAAGGCCAGCTTCCGCGGCCCCTGGCGCCATCGCCGCTGCCTGTTACCCGCCGATGGTTTTTACGAAAAGGGGCGCCTGATCCGCCGCAGCGATGGCGCCCCCTTTTGGTTGGCGGGCCTGTGGGACCGCTGGATCGGCCCCGACGGCAGTGAGGTGGAGAGCTGCTGTGTGATCACCACCGCCGCCAATGGTCTGATCCGACCCCTGCATGACCGCATGCCGGTGCTGCTGCCCGATGGCCTGGAGCAGGCCTGGTTAGCCCCCGCCGATGGCCCCGGCCTGCGGGCCCTAGAGCCGCTCCTTGAGGGTTGGGATTCGGTTGGCTGGGAGATCCAACCGCCCTTGCGGCCGCCAGTCATCCAGGCCGCTGGTGCCCAGCTGCCCCTGTTCGACTAGCTGGGTGCCTTTAGCGGGTGCCCCTGATGGCCCCCATGGTTGGGTCTTTCGGACGGGTTGGTGATGCCCCCAGGCTCTTTTGAGAACCCTTTGCCTGGTCTGCTGCAATCCAGCCCGGTTAAGGACCTGCGGCTCGCGGCCCCCTCGGTCACAATCAGCGCCAATGGGATAGGGGGACCGTTGCCGTCAGAGTTAAGCGGGGTGATGCGGCGCCATCGCTGCTATTCCCAATTGCTAGCCATCTGTCTGGCGGTGATGGTCACCTTTGCCCTGCCCAAGGGACTGGGCTGGATCGGCCTGGTGGGCTACAATTTGTTGCCGCTGGTGATCATTCGCGGCTTGGGCGAACCGTTTGGCCGGCGCCCCTTTGGCCGGGTGCCCCATCGCCTGTTTCGGCTACTGGGGATTGCGGCGTTCCTCTCCTCGTTGGTCTGGACCCTGACCCCGGTTTACATGCGGGGTACGGGCGTGCCGATGTTGGTGCTGTGGGGTGGCTTTGTGGGTTGGAGCAGCCTGCGGCTGATTCGGGGATTGGCCCAGGAACCGGAGGTGAGTGAAAGGGTGTTGATGGGGGCCCTGGCTGGCTACCTGCTGGTGGGCCTGACCGCCGGCCTGTTGTTTAGTGCCTTGGAAACGGTGGTGCCTGGCAGCTTTACTAGTGCCAACGGCTCCGGCGCGGCGATCATCCTGGCGCCAGGGGCGGAGGATGTGTTCAGTTCGGTGTGGAAAATCAATTTCATGCGCCTCAACTATTTCGCCTTTGTATGCCTCACGACCGTCGGCTTTGGTGACATCGTTCCACTGACGCCCCAGGCCCAGATGTTCAGCGTGGCGGTGTCCTTAATTGGCACCACCTATTTGGCCCTGGTGATGGGAGTGCTGATTAGTCGCTATCGGGGCATGCGCGGGGATTAATCTGCTTTTACTCACTGGCTACCGGAATTGTCAGGCGTGATGCCTCGCCTGGTGCCAGGCCCAGGCGTGCTGCAGGATCACCTCTAGCTGGGGATAGCGGGGCAGCCAGCCCAGTTCTCGACGGGCCTTTTCGGCGCCAGCCACGAGCTGGGCCGGGTCACCGGGGCGGCGGGGGGCCACATGGGCCAGCAGGCCCCGGCCGGTCACGGCCTTGGCGGCTTCAATCACCTGTTGCACCGAATAGCCGGTGCCGTTGCCGAGGTTGTAGACGAGCGGTTCGGTCTGGGGGGCCTGGTTGAGGAGGCGGCCGAGGCCGAGCACGTGGGCTTCGGCTAGGTCGCTCACGTGGATGTAATCGCGGATGCAGGTGCCATCGGGGGTGGGGTAGTCGTCGCCGAAGATCTGCAGGTAGGGGCTGCGGCCCGCCATCACATCAAGCACCAAGGGGATCAGGTGGGTTTCCGGGTTGTGGTCTTCACCCAAATCGCCATCGGGATCGGCGCCGGCGGCATTGAAATAGCGGAAGATCACGCTGGGCAGCCCGTAGGCGGAGCCAAAATCGCGGAGCAGTTGCTCCACCATCGACTTACTGCGGCCGTAGGGATTGATCGGCGCTTGAGGATGGTCTTCGGTGATCGGTACTTGCTGGGGCACCCCATAGGTGGCGCAGGTGCTGGAAAACACAATCGGCATCGGCCCGCTAGCCGGGCTCCCGTTGGCCTCCCCCGCCTGATTGTTGCGCGGGCGATGGTGGCGCGGGTCAATCAGGGCCTCCAATAACACCAAGGTGTCGGCCAAATTATTGCGGTAGTACTTGGCGGGATCGGCCACCGATTCGCCCACGTAGGCATAGGCGGCAAAGTGCATCACCGCTCCGATCGGTTGGCCTGCAGACGCCGTGCCGGCCAGGGCGGGATGCTGGCCCGAGAGCAGGGCATCGAGTAGGCCCCGGTCGCCCACCTGGCCCTCCACCAGGGGGACCCCCAAGGTGGCCGCGATGTCGCGGTGGCCATACACGAGGTTGTCGAGGATCATCGGCTGGTGGCCGGCCCGTTGCAGCGCTCGCACCGCATGGCTGCCGATGTAGCCCGCACCCCCTGTGACGAGAACCTGCATCGCTTTAGCCCTCTCCCACGGTCCAGACATTCAGGCCGGCGGCCCGGGCTGCCGCAGTATTGGCGATCGCCCGGCCATCAAACAGCCAGGCTGGCTGGCGCATCGATGCCGCTAAAGCAGCCCAGTCGATCTGCTGAAACTCGCGCCATTCGGTGAGGATCAGCACCGCATCGGCGCCGCTGGCGGCCTCGCGGGCCGTTGGGGCTAGCTGCCAGCGGCCCTCGCCTTGGCCTGGCTGGGTCGGACCCTGGTCCTGGCCCGCCTCGGCCTGGCCCAGGTCGGCAGTGATCTGGGCGTTGGAGACCTTGGGGTCATAGATCGCCAGGTGGGCCCCCTCCTCGATCAGGTCGAGGCAGATGCGGATCGCCGGCGATTCGCGCGTGTCATTGGTGTCGCCCTTGAAGGCAAAGCCCAGCACGGCCAACCGTTTGCCCGTGACCGTGCCAAACAGGGAGCGCACCACCAGGTTGGCGATGCGGTGTTGTTGCCAACTGTTGAGTTCCACCACCTGTTGCCAGTAGCTGGCCACCTCCTGCAGGCCGTAGTGGCCGCAGAGATAGACCAGGTTCAAGATGTCTTTTTGGAAGCAACTGCCGCCAAAGCCCGGGCCGGCGGAGAGAAACTTTGAGCCGATGCGGCTATCGCTACCAATCGCTTTGGCGACTTCGCGCACGTCGGCGCCGGTGGCTTCGCACAGGGCGCCGATCGCATTGATCGAGCTGATGCGTTGGGCCAGAAAGGCATTGGCGGTGAGTTTGGAGAGTTCACTGCTCCAAAGATTGGTGCGCAGGATGCGCTCCGCCGGCACCCAATGGCCATAGATCGCGGCTAGGGCATCGATCGCCTCTGGCTCCTCGCCACCGATCAAGACCCGATCGGGCTTCTCCAGATCGCTGATCGCGGTGCCTTCGGCTAGGAATTCCGGGTTAGAGAGCACTGAGAAGGTTTTCTGGCCTCCGGCACCCTGGGCAGCGGTAAGGATTGCCTTAACGGTTTCGGCCGTGCGCACTGGCAAGGTACTTTTTTCGACCACGATCGTGTGGCCCTGGGCGCAGGCGGCCACCTGGCGGGCTGAGGCCTCGATCCAGCGCAGGTCACTGGCCTGGCCGGCACCAATGCCGCGGGTTTTGGTGGGGGTGTTCACCGAAAGGAACACCATGTCGGCACTCGCAATCGCCGCCTCCACGGCGGTGGTGAAGTGGAGGTTGCGGCCCCGGCAACGGCCCACCACCGCATCCAGGCCCGGTTCATAGACGGGCAGGCGGGCCAGATCCTGGTCGTTCCAGGCGGCGATGCGGGCCTCGTTGAGATCCACCACCGTCACGGTGATGTCTGGGCAATGGTCGGCGATCACGGCCATGGTCGGTCCGCCCACATAGCCAGCCCCCAGGCAGCAGATGGAGCGAATCGGAGCCGATGGGCCTGAAAGGGAATGGGCGAGGTGGAGAGCGGGGCTGCTCATGCGAGGGCGGCGCGGAAATGGGCGATCGTCGGTTCCAAGCCCTGGTCCAGGCTGATGGTGGGCTGCCAGCCGAGCTGCTCCTGGGCCAGGTCAATCACCGGTTGACGTTGCAGCGGATCATCGGCGGGCAGGGGCTGGTAGATCAGTTCGAGGGCAGGATTGATGCGTTCGCGCACCTTTTCTGCGAGTTGGCGGATGGTGAATTCGCCGGGGTTGCCGATATTGATCGGGCCGGGATGGGAGCCGTTCATGAGGCGAATCAGCCCCTCCACCAGGTCGTCGACGTAGCAGAAGGAGCGGGTTTGGGAGCCGGTTCCGTAGAGCGTTAGCGGTTGGCCGCGCAGGGCCTGGACGATGAAATTGCTGACCACCCGGCCGTCATCGGGCAGCATGCGGGGCCCGTAGGTGTTGAAGATGCGCACAATGCGGATCTCCACGCCATGCATGCGTTGGTAGTCAAAACAGAGGGTTTCGGCCACCCGCTTGCCCTCGTCGTAGCAGGCGCGGATGCCATGGGTGTTGACGTTGCCGCGGTAGCTCTCGGGCTGGGGATGGACCTCCGGATCGCCATAGACCTCGGAGGTGCTCGCCAGCAGCAGGCGCGCCCCGACCCGTCGGGCTAGGCCCAGCATGTTGTAAGTGCCAATGAAGCTGGTTTTGGCCGTTTTGATCGGGTTGTGCTGATAGTGCACCGGTGAGGCGGGGCAGGCCAGGTGCCAGATGCGGTCCACCTCCAGACGGATCGGCTCGGTCACGTCGTGGCGGATCAGCTCGAAGTTGGGATGGCCGATCCATTGGGCCACATTGGCCTTGCGCCCCGTGAAGTAGTTATCAAGGCAAATCACCTCTTCTCCTGCCGCCATCAGCCGGTCCACCAGGTGGGAACCAACAAATCCGGCGCCGCCGGTGATCAGGTTGCGCTTGGAGGAAGCCACGGAACAGGGGCGACGGGGAAGGATGGATGGTCGGGGCTGGCTTGTCGGGGTTTGGCTAGAGCCTTAGTTCGCCAGTAGCCAACTGCTGGCGGAATAGGGCCACCGTGCTGGCTAACCCCTGGGCCAAGGGAATGCGGGCCCGCCAGCCCAGGGCCGCCAGGCGGCCCACGTCCAGCTGCTTTTTGGGGGTGCCATCGGGTTTGGTGGTGTCCCAGAGAATCTCGCCCTGGTAGCCCGTGGCCTCGGCCACTGCTTCGGCCAGCTGCTTGATCGAGAGATCCAGGCCCGTGCCCACATTGAGATGCTGGAGCTCACCCGGGGCTGGCTGCCAGCGCTCAAGGGCGAACACACAGGCCTCGCCCAGGTCGTCCACATGGAGGAATTCGCGCAAGGGCGTGCCCGTGCCCCAACAGGTCACGCTCGGCTCGCCGGCCACCTGGGCTCCATGGAAGCGGCGGATCAGGGCCGGCAACACATGGCTGTTGGTGGGGTGGTAGTTATCGCCCGGGCCATAGAGATTGGTGGGCATCAGGCTGATCGCATCGAAGCCCACCTGCTGGCGC
>Ga0310093_1000082_pt1 | contig 18440 bp, 23 predicted proteins | sample LakMicDCLTotalB5_FD_194450 | JGI IMG/M metagenome (GOLD analysis project Ga0310093, IMG submission 194450) | Enriched freshwater cyanobacterial communities from Lake Michigan, Michigan, United States - MI23.DCL.Total.B5 | ecosystem: Environmental > Aquatic > Freshwater > Lake | place: USA...
GGCCGCTGAACATGGCGTACAGGTGGCGCCGGAAGCCCTCTGGCGCCACCGCGGCACCATGGTCAGCGGCGGGCTCCCCACCTGGAGGGGATAAGGGTGAATGGAGCGATCGTCCCCATACGGGGGGGATAGCTCCACAGCCATCCGACCCATCATGGCGACCCCAGCGCTGGTGTCCGCCATAGCGTTCAGCACGTCGACCGACACCGCATCTCCCCCGTGGAATCGTGAACGGGCAGGTGATGCCGGCGATCTGGTGAGCCAGCTGGCACGCATTCGCCAATGGGACGCTGATGCAGCTGCCCTGTTGAGGCCTGCGGACTTTCACACCTGGGCCGCAAAGGGTTCAGCGCCTCAATAAAGCGCCTCCTCGGCATGGGTTTCCACCGTGCAATCGGAGGTGGGGATAGCGACGCAGGTCAGCACGAATCCAGCGGCCAGCTGGTCCTCATCGAGGAACGCCTGATCCTCCTGATTCACGCTGCCACTGATCAGCTTGCCGGCACAGGAGGAACAGGATCCGGCCCGGCAGGAGACGGGTAGATCGATGTTCTGATCAGCTGCGGCATCAAAGATCGATTGGTCGTCGGCGCAGTCGATGGTGCGGTTCAGCCCCTCGCTGGCATTCACGAGGGTGACTGTGTAGGTGGCCATGGCTGTGAAGCGACCGAGGGGGCGGCTGCAGGGCCGGGTGCTTCAACCTTGACCGAGGAACAGCAGGTCAGGCCCAGTCCCCATGTGGAGGCTTTACCCCCCGATGGGCGGCACGCTGGAAAGCGCGCCGCGAAACGACCGACGCGGATGCCAGAGCATCACCATCCCTGGTTGATTCCCTCCAGGCCCACGACAAGCACCTGATCACGCCGGTAACGGCCCGTGCTGGCGCCGGATGTGTCCGTGATGCCAGCTCCACCGCCACGGCTCGACAGCTCGGGCCTGCTGCAGGTCAGGGCGGTCCCGCAGGCTCACCGGAATGAATTCGGTGGCGTAGCTGAACGCCGCGTCGCGGATCGACTGGTTGAGCACCAGGCTGCCCTCTTCGCCGAAGAAAGAGCGGTGGCAAGTGCCCACCGGAATCTCCAGCGCCCCCATCGCGCGTTCCAGCTCAACTACGTGATGAGGCTGGGCCCAGGCAGGGTTGAGCAGGATGAAGGTGCGGCGGCCAGAGAGCACCAGGTTGTGGTCCACCTGGTGTTGATGCACGTAGTACTGCTCGACGTAGGGCTGGGCGTCAGCATCATCCGGGGGTGAGATGGCAGGCCCGTAGTGCACCAACACATCGGTGCCATTGCTATGGGGCACGCTGGCATCAAAGAAGCAGACCTGCGGCGTTTCACAGAACAAGTGAATCGGGATGAAGTGAAGACGCATGCCGCCTCATGGGGCTACTCCCGCTCTAGCCATCCGTTAAGGCGCAGCCTTTGGCAAACCAGCAGCAGAAACAGCCACTGACATGGTGCTGCAGCAACACCGCAGCGTTTGATGCTCACCGAAGTGTCAAACGCAGTGAAGGGTGTCAGCGGCAATAGCTTGAACAAAGGGGACCAAATGTGATCTCGCGGTTCAAAAGGCTCTACCAAGAACCGAGTCACAAGAACCGCTCCATCAGTGTGATGGAAACAAGCATGCGGCAACGAGGATGCTCTGGCGGAGCATTCTTTGGCTTCCCGTCCAGTGAAACACGCAAGCGAAGGACAATGCCATGACGAACCTATCGGAAGCCTCCAAGGACTTCAGTGCAAAACACTACGCCGAATCTGAGTTAGGAATGTGGGACTCCAATAATCAGAAACTCCAAGACCCAAAAGCCATTGAGCCAGTGATGTACCTTGCCACAGCTGAGAGCAATAGCGGCTGGGGTTTCCACGGACGAGCCGAGCTTCTGAATGGCCGTCTTGCCATGATTGGCTTTGCCTCCGGAGTACTCCTTGAGGCGATCAGTGGCAAAGGCATTCTTGAACAAATTGGCCTAGCGGCCCTGCTTCACCAGGGGTAAGAAGAACAGAACCTTCGCATCAATGAAGGGCAGCTTGCACTGTCCAATGCCACAAATCTCATGCTGCAACAACAATCATGACACACGCAGTCAGCGAACTTGCCATAGGCTATGTATTTAGCCTCCTCTTGTTTGCAGGATTACCAGCGATTGTTTTTCTGATTGTGTTTTTACCAGGGCTGATGCGCACTACCGGGGAAACCATTGGAGCCGCGCAATCAGAGGCCCAACGGGAGGCCCAGCCGGATTCTGCAGACACACCGTCAAAGTCCCCGCCAACGACACGCGCCGCGGCTCTGACCATGGCGAATACGGCATGACAAAGACCAGATCCGTATGGATCCCATTCGGACTGACCAATCGCCACCGTTGACACCTCTCTAGCCCCTGAGAGAGGCCCCGCTCCGATGTGGGGAGCTTTGCCCCCCGATGGGGGGCGCGCTGGACGACCAGCTCGACGACAGTGGCGCTGCCGTGAACCGAGGCCGACGATGGAAACGATCGCGGGCGAACTGCTGTTGATGGCCCTGCTGTTGGCCGTGGTGATCCTCTCTGGCACGGTTTGAGTCAGCGGAGGTTCAGGAACGCGTCAGGGCATAACGCGTGTTCAGGTGTGTGCTGTTTCCTGGAGCCAGCTCGATCTTGCGATCGCCGCTCAGCAGCGCCTGGCGGGGGCCGGTCCAGGGTTCGATGCAGACCATCGGCCGAGGTGGCTCGGTCCACAGCACCACCAGGTCGAAGGGGTTGCTGAGCTGCAGTTCGAGCGTGGCACCGGCCGCCTCATCTACCAGCCGCACCGGGCCCGTGGGGCGCACCAGCAGATCGATCCCGCTGGCCAGGCACTGCATTTGCTGGGCCGTGGCCGACGGCGCCATCGTGAGGTGATTGAGGCATTCGGCAGGCAGCCCCTCGAAACGCACCTCCTCCAGGCTGGAGAGGTTGAAATAAGGGTGCAACCCGAAACTGAAGGGCATGGCCGCAGCGCTGCGGTTGCTCACCGTCGTGCTGATCTCCAGGGCCCCGGGGGCGAGCCGCACATCCATGCTCAGCAGGAATTGGAAGGGATAGGCCTGCAACGTCTTCGGCGTGTCGCTCAACTCCAATCGAACGCCACGTCCATCCGCCAGGGGCTCCATCCGCCAGGGCAGCTGCCGGGCGAAGCCGTGCTGGCCGAGTGTGTAGGTGCCCTGGGGCAAGGGCAATTGGTTATCCGGCAAGCCACCGGTGATCGGGAACAGCACCGGGAAACCGCCGCGAACGGACTGAGCCGGATCGAGGAACCGCTCCAGATCGAGATACACAACCTCACGATCACCACAGCGCCAGCCGCTGATCAGCCCCCCACGTTCGGGCACCACCCGCAACAGATCGCCGCTGACGGCATCACTGAACTCCCAGTGGGGATAGGGAGCATCACGCTGAATCAGTGGCATCGGCAAGCGCAGGGACAGCGCCCCTCACTCTGCCCCGATCAGCCCGCCGGCGATGCCCCCATCCGGGCACAGTGCTCCGATTCCTCTACCGATGGGGCTGGTCAAGCCTGCCAGGATGCCCCCATGAACCTCCCCATCCCCGCAGCCCTGAAGAACGTCCGCACGCTTACCGTGCTGGGCCTGGCCGCCCTGATCGGACTGGGCTCCTGGGCCTGGCAGCAGCGCCGCCAACCCACCGAAGTGCAGACGCTGCAGGAGGTGGTGCAGCGCCTCAGCCGCGGCAACAACCTAGGGAAACAGCCCATCAGCTTCATGGTGGCCTCCGGCGGCTACGCGGCCTACCTGGCCCAGCAGCGGGGCCTATGCAAACCAAACCAGTGCGAACTGTTCACCCAGCTGAATCCCTACAAGCACTACGGCAACGGCTGGGATGAACTGATCCGCCAGGGTTATGCCCTCGACGGCATCGAGGGATGGGCCACCGCCAGCAGAACAGTGGTGATACCGCAGTCCACCTTCCGGACCTACGGCACCCACAACGGCTACCTCGCCTGCACCGTGGCCCATGAGATCGCGCACGTTCTGCGCCATCACGTGTTTCTCAGCAGCTATCAGGAAAACCACAACCTCAAGAAGCTCACCGAAAAGCCCAAGGAACTTGCCATGATGCGCGTCTCTCGGGAGCATGAGCTGGAGGCTGACCGCGACTCCGCCGACATGCTGGTGCGGGCGGGTTTCAAGGGCCGCATCTGCCAACAGGGGCTGGCGTTCATGCACCGCTCCAACGGCGATGGCAGTGCCACCGAGCCGGAATCCACCCATCCCGGTTACGAAGAGCGCGTCCGCGCGATTCGTCTCCACTACGACGCCCTCGAGAAGAAGCCCCCCAAGCCGCAGCCCTCCACCCAGGGCAGCTTCCGCTACGACGCAGCGAACAACCTGCTCACCTTCTCGCCCAAGCCCTGAACCCTCAGGGCGTGCAGGGCCCGTTGGCGCTGACCACCACCTCATCGCCCAACTGCACCGAGGCCAACAGGGTCTGCAGCACCGGAGCCGCCACATTCACGCAGCCGCCCGTCACCTTCTGGCCGATGCGCGTGTCGTTGTTGCTGCCGTGGATGGCGAAGCTGTACCAGCGGAACTTGCCGTCGTAGGTGTCGAAGCGGAACGGCTGCTTCACGCCACCCACCGGCGCCAGGCTCACGTAGCCGATGCCGTATTCGCCGATCTCATGGTCGCCGTTGAAATCGATGGCGTTCATGCTCTTAAACAGTGTGCGGCGCAGCTCCGCCTCGCTCTTGCCCGATTGCTTGATCAACGCCGGATCCATCGCGAAACGGGTGGGGCTGAGGATCGCATTCACCTTGAAGCGCCCCAGAGGGGTGTAGCCCTCCTCGAAGCGGCTGCCAGCACAGGTCACGCCGTTGCGCCCGTAGCCCACCTTGAACAGCTTGCGCTCCTCACCGCGGGGCAGCACCCCGAAGCTGCTGGAGGGGTCCTTGAGGTCGAGGTTGATGCGGATCGGCCCGGTGATCGGCGGTGCCGCAGCGTTACCGCCTTTGCCGCCACCGCAGCCCGCCAGCACCAGGCAGAGCCCTGCCCCAATCCCCACGGCGGCGGGCGAGGGCAGACGTCGCATGGCGAGGCGGCAGCGTTGGCCCCATGTTGCCGCGTTCTCGCCGATCGGCATGGGGTGGCCGTACCCGGATGGATTGCACCGCGCTTGCGAGCTGATCAAAGCTGTTGCAGGCTGAAGACCATGACCATCGCGCTCCTGCCCGATCAGCTTGATCGGATCACCGCCGCCTGCCGGCGTTACCACGTGGCGCGGATGCACGCCTTTGGCTCGGTGCTGTCAGCTGATTTCCGGCCAGGCGTGAGTGACATCGATCTGCTGGTGGAGTTCCAGCCCACTGACGCCTCCCAGCTCTACCGCTCCTACTTCGGGCTGCTCAACGAATTAAGGCAGAGCCTTTCCACCGAGATCGATCTGGTGATGGCGGATGCCGTGCGCAACCCCTTCATCAAGCGCCAGATCGAGGCGAGCAAAGAGGAGATCGATGCAGCGTGATCTGCGGGCCTACTTGAACGACATCCTGGAGGCGGGCGTGGCGATTCAGGAGGCGGTGAGCGAGCAGGTCGAAGACACCGATGGAACCAACCGACTGATCCGATCGACGGTGGAGCGCGAATTCACGCTCATCGGGGAGGCCCTCAACGTGATCGCGAAGCGCGCACCAGAGATCTTTGAAGCCATTCCGGAAGCCCGACAGATCGTGGATTTCCGCAACCTGCTGACCCATGAATACATCAAGGTGAGCGACAGGATCGTCTAGGGAGCGATCCAGACGGATCTTCCCCAGCTCTTGACCCACTGCAGAGCCCTGATCACACAGCTCAGCGCATAAGCCCCATCACCCTCCAGAGTGGGAGCAGCAGCAAGCCCGCGAGCCCATGAAGGAAATCAGCCCGATGGAGCTGCTGCTGCGCATTGGCGCCAAGGTGGCCGCCGTGAGCGGCGTGATCGCCCTGATCGTGTGGGTCACCTGGGTGATGCTCGACGTGAAGAACCTGCAGAGCGGCTTCACACTCCCCTACTGAGGCCGGCGGCCAACTAAACCTGATCGCGCTGCCAGCGGCTGACGGTGGCGGCAGAAAAGGTGTGCCCGTTCTCACGGCCCAGGGCCACCAGACAGGCGTTGTCGGTGCCGCACTCATCGATTTGCTGCTTCAACGACACGCTTCCGGAAGCTTTGTCCAGAAACTGCTCGAGCTGTTGCTTGGACATGACTGACTCCAGGGGCGTCAGTTCACCCCTAGCCAGGCCAGGCCCCGGGGCCCCCGGATTACCGAATCTGTACGCACTCGGCCGTGAGCTCGCTGAAGCCGGCCTCCAGGCCCGGCTCTGCGGCACCGGCCCCCCGGGCGGCAATCACCTGGGCCTCGAAGCCCAGCAGGGCCGTATAGCAGCGCAGTTGCTTCGCTGCCTCCGCCTGTTTCTTGAGGCGATAGCTCGTCTCCAGGAAGGACTTACAAGCCGAAGGGGCGGCGTTCTGCAGGCAACGCAGGCCCTGCATCCGCAGCCCAGGCAGGGTCTGAGCCCGCGCCACCAGCGGCAGGGCCAGCAGCGATGCCGCCAACGCCAGGCAGCGCCGCCTCACGCCACGAAGCGGCCGTAGAGCCAGCGCACAAAACCACCCACCAGCGGCACCGGTCCGAAGGTGGGCCCTACGAAATCGAAGTAGTCGCGATGGTCGACGATCTTGCCCTCGCCATTAAGTCGCAGGCGCGTTGCCCCCGGATAGAGAAACTCAATCCCTTTGATCTTGAGGCCCATCTCCCACTCAATAAAGGCCGTGTCGCCGCTGATCGCCACCGCCTCGGGGCGCAGCATCACGTCGTCACAGCGCTTGAGCAAGCCCTCCTGCGCCGCCAGGTAGGCCTCAATGCCGTGGTGCTCCTGGGTGGGGTCCTGAAAGTGCACACCATCGGCATAGGCCGCGCGCCACTCGGCCTCACTGGGGGCCGGGGCGCCATAGGGCTTGGTGAACAGGGCCCGGAGGCTGTCGGGATTCACGGGCGACTCGCCACAGGGGCTTTCAAGCGTATGGGGATCGCGGGAGAATCGGCGCACGTTGCACCGATCCACCATGCGTCGCGCCTGGTCTGCCGCCCTGCTGCTGGCCCTGCTCGCAACCGCCGCCCAGGCGGCGCCGTTCAGCTACGACCCGGTGTCGTTTGCGGGCTTCGCCAACGCCAGCTTCAAGCGCGACGGCAAACGCCTGTTCGTGAAGGACCTGGGCACCTGCCTGCGGGAAGGCAAGGACAAGACCGGCTACCGCTGCCTCAGCGGGGTTCTGCTGGAGGACCAGCCCGCCAAGCAGGGCCGCAACTTCTGCAAAATCGATGCCATCTGGTACGTGCCCTTCAGCAAAACGGTGCAGCTGCGCCCCGGCCCCTGCCAGTTCCGCAGCGACAAACAGCGCCTGCTGAACGAAGGCCAGCAGCTGCTACGCCAGGGCCTCGAGCAGCTGGAGAACTACAAGCGCTGAAGGACGCCAACTCTCCCCGAATGGGGGTAGTGGCAGGAGCTGGGCGCTCCCGAGGATGGCGGCACAAGCCCAAGGGGGGCCACCATGCCCACCACCATTCCGCATCCCGATCACGGCAGCCGTCAGACCCCGGCCAGTTGCCTGGGGTTCACCTGCCTCAAATGGAGTGCTAGCGGCGAGCTCTCCGAGCTCGACCGTGCGCTGGTGCTGAGGCGACTGGCCCAGGCCGATCCTGAGCTGCAGGAGCTGGCGGCAGAAGCCAGCTGATCTACGGTGAAGGGCTGTGCCGCCGCCGGCCCATGGGCTCCTCCACCATCACCCACAACGGCGTGGAGTATCGGCTAACGCGTTTGCCATCGGCCTTGGAGGCCTCCCGCAACGCCACTGCCGCCAACCGCATCCGCCCCTGGCTGAGCCGCAGCGAGCAGGAGATGCTGCAGGCACAGCGCGTGGAGCGGGCCCGCCGCGAGAACGGCATCCCCGCCCCCGAGGAGTGGATGTGGTGATTCAGCCCGTGCCGCTGCGCTGATCCAGTTCGCGCCGGTGCTCCACCCAGGCACGTTGCAGGTCCATGCGGGTCACCCGATAACCGAGCCGGCGGGCGGCCAGGATCAACTCCTTGCCGGAGCGGCAATGGCGCAGGGAGCGTGCCAGGGCGCCATCGGCCTCGGCGTCACACACCAGTCGCTCCAGCTCCGACCAGCTCATCGACACGACCGCTTGGGTCTCCCACCATGCCGCGTGGTGGACGGTTGCGCCAGGTTCGCCAGATCACACATCCCTAGGCAACAAAAAAGCCCCCGCTTGCGCAGGGGCTCTTGAGTTCAGCTGAGCCGGAGCTCAACCAAGGGGGCCTCAGCCGATGGCGGGGGCGGTCAGAGCCACGGGGGTGGCTTCTGCAGCGGCCAGGTCGAGGGGGAAGTTGTGAGCGTTGCGCTCGTGCATCACTTCCATACCCAGGCCAGCACGGTTCAGCACATCAGCCCAGGTGTTGATCACGCGGCCTTGGCCATCGAGGATCGACTGGTTGAAGTTGAAGCCGTTCAGGTTGAAGGCCATCGTGCTCACGCCCAGGGCGGTGAACCAGATGCCGACCACCGGCCAGGCAGCCAGGAAGAAGTGCAGGCTGCGGCTGTTGTTGAAGCTGGCGTATTGGAAGATCAGGCGACCGAAGTAACCGTGGGCAGCCACGATGTTGTAGGTCTCTTCCTCTTGGCCGAACTTGTAGCCGTAGTTCTGGGACTCGCTCTCGGTGGTTTCACGCACCAGGGAGGAGGTCACCAGGGAGCCGTGCATGGCGGAGAACAGGCTGCCGCCGAACACACCGGCCACACCCAGCATGTGGAAGGGGTGCATCAGGATGTTGTGCTCAGCCTGGAACACCAGCATGTAGTTGAAGGTGCCGGAGATGCCCAGGGGCATGGCGTCCGAGAAGGAGCCCTGACCGAAGGGATACACCAGGAACACAGCAGAAGCAGCGGCCACGGGTGCGCTGTAAGCAACGCAGATCCAGGGGCGCATGCCGAGGCGGTAGGAGAGTTCCCACTCGCGACCCATGTAGGCGTAGATGCCGATCAGGAAGTGGAAGACCACCAGCTGGAAGGGGCCACCGTTGTACAGCCACTCGTCGAGGCTGGCGGCTTCCCAGATGGGGTAGAAGTGCAGACCAATGGCATTGCTGGAGGGGATCACAGCGCCAGAGATGATGTTGTTGCCGTACATCAGGGAGCCGGCAACGGGCTCACGGATGCCGTCGATGTCGACGGGGGGTGCTGCGATGAACGCAACGATGAAGCAGATGGTGGCGGCCAGCAGGCAAGGAATCATCAGCACGCCGAACCAGCCCACGTAGAGGCGGTTATCGGTGCTGGTGACCCAGTCGCAAAACTGGTTCCACGCAGAAGCGCCTTGGCGCTGCTGGATGGTGGTGGTCATGAGTACGGGATACGTAGAGCTCCTGGCTGGGCCGGATGGCTCAGCAGGGGCAGGAAGGAAGGACAGGTCGGATGACCGCCCTGCCTACGTGAATGTAACGGATGTTTGCGCCCTGTTGCGACCCTTTAAGGCTTCGGAAGCGCTGTAGCGCCAGAAGCAGTGCTAATCAGTGGCATCAGCGCCGCTTGTGATGCTGTGGGTCCGCGCCGGGTGATCACCTGGAGTCCCAGCATCACCCTGGTGCCCAGCCGGGGCTGCTTCAACCATTGCGGCTACTGCAGCTTTCGCTTGCCCCTCGATCAGGCTCGGCCCCTGGAGCTCCCGCAGGCCCTGGAGCTGCTGCAGCGGCGGCCCGAGGCGCGGGAGGTGCTGCTGCTCGCCGGTGAGGTGGCCCCGGCCTCGGAGGAGCGCCGCGCGTGGTTTCAGCATTTGCAGGCCCTCAGCCGCCTTGCCCTGGCCCAGGGCAGGCTTCCCCACACCAACGCAGGCCCCCTGGCCTTGGCGGAAATGGCGGCCTTGGCCCGCCTCAACCCCTCGATGGGGTTGATGCTCGAGGGGTTGGGGCCCGCCTACGCGCCCCTGCATCGTCACGCCCCCAGCAAGCGTCTCTCGGTGCGGCTGGGTCAGCTGGAGCAGGCCGGTCGTCTCGGCCTTCCCTTCACCACCGGCTTGTTGCTGGGTGTGGGGGAATCCCAGGCCGACCGCCGCCGGGGGCTGGAGTGCCTGGCGGCCGTGCAGCAGCGTTGGGGACACCTTCAGGAGGTGATCCTGCAGCCGTGGCGCCCCGATGGTGCGCAGGGCCGCCCCCTGGATGTTCAGGAGCGCCGCGACCTGCTGGCCACCATTGCCTTGGCCCGCCGGCTGTTGCCGCCAGAGGTGCATCTGCAGATGCCCCCCAACCTGTGGCCCCTGGCGGCCCTGCCCGAGGCCCTGGAGGCGGGCATCGACGACCTGGGGGGCATCGACAGCGCCGATGTGATCAACCCCGCCTACCCCCAGCCCACCCCCTTGCAGCTGCAGCAGGTCTTGGAGCGCCACGGCTGGCGGCTACGGCCGCGGCTGTGCGTGCACCGGCGCTGGTGGCCCTGGCTGCCAGCTGGGCTGCAGCAGCGGGTGCAGCGCCTGGCCCATCAGCTGGAGGGGGCGTGCGCCTCGGCCGCCGACCACGCTTGTTAGCGTCCGCTCTTGCCTCGGCCGTGCCGTTTGAGTCAGCCCACCCCCGGTGATCAGCGGGTGCTGCTGGTGCGGCTGCCCTGCAACCCGATCTTTCCAATCGGCCCGGTGTACCTGGCCGATCACCTGCACAAGCAGTTTCCGGCCCTGCCGCAGCAGATCCTCGACCTGGCGGCGGTGCCGCTGCTGGATGTGGAGGCGGTGCTGTTGGAGCGCATCGACGCCTTCCTCCCCACCCTGCTGGTGTTCTCCTGGCGGGACATCCAGATTTATGCGCCGGTGGATGGCCGCGGCGGCAATCCGCTGCAGAACTCCTTCGAGGTGTTCTATGCCCGCAATCCGCTGCGGCGCCTGCGGGGTGCCCTGGGGGGGCTGCGGCTGATGGGGTCGTTCTACGGCGAGCTCTGGCGCAACCTGCGCCTGGTGCGCCGCGGGCTGCGCCGGGCGCGGCGCCACCAGCCCCAGGCCCTGGCGGTGCTGGGTGGTGGGGCCGTGAGCGTCTTCTACGAGCAGCTGGGCCGCCAATTGCCCCGCGGCACCGTGGTGTCGGTGGGGGAGGGGGAGCCGCTGCTGGAGAAGCTGATTCGCGGCGAATCGCTGCTGGCGGAACGCTGCTTTCTGGCTGGGGAGCCACCCCGGCCGGGCCTGATCCACGAGCAGCCGGCGGGCATGGAGAAAACCGCCTGCAACTACGACTACATCGCCTCCATCTGGCCGCAGCTGGACTGGTACCTGGAGGGGGGTGACTTCTACGTGGGCGTGCAGACCAAGCGGGGCTGCCCCCACAACTGCTGCTACTGCGTCTACACGGTGGTGGAGGGCAAGGCGGTGCGGGTGAATCCCGTTCAGGAGGTGATCGCCGAAATGCGTCAGCTTTATGCCCGGGGTGTGCGGGGCTTTTGGTTCACCGATGCCCAGTTCATTCCGGCCCGCCGCTACATCGACGACGCCAAGGAGCTGCTGCGGGCCATCCAGGCGGAGGGCTGGACCGACATCCGCTGGGCCGCCTACATCCGCGCCGACAACCTCGATGCCGAACTGGCGGAGCTGATGGTGGCCACCGGCATGGACTACTTCGAGATCGGCATCACCTCCGGCTCCCAGGAACTCGTGCGCAAGATGCGCATGGGCTACAACCTGCGCACCGTGCTCGAGAACTGCCGCCTGTTGGCCCGGGCTGGCTTCCGCGATCACGTGTCGGTGAACTACTCGTTCAACGTGATCGACGAGCGCCCCGAGACGATCCGCCAGACCGTGGCCTATCAACGGGAGCTGGAACGGATCTTCGGGGCCGACAAGGTGGAACCCGCCATCTTCTTCATCGGCCTGCAGCCCCACACCCACCTGGAGCAGTACGGCTTCGAGCAGGGCCTGATCAAGCCCGGCTACAACCCGATGAGCATGCTGCCCTGGACAGCCCGGCAGCTGCTCTGGAACCCCGAGCCCATGGGCAGCACCTTCGGCCGGATCTGCCTGGAGGCCTTTGAGCGCAACCCGGCCGACTTCGGCCGCACGGTGATCGATTTGCTGGAGCGTGATTACGGCGCTGCACCGCTGGATCAAGCGTTGCGGGCCCCGGTGGAAGGGCGGGCGGCCCTGGCCACGGCGGTGCGTTAAGCCCGCCACCAACGGCGGCGGGCCAGCAGCAGCAGGGCCAGCCCCAGCCAGCCCAGGACCCCGCCGATCGGATTCGCGGGCCCCATCAGCCAGGCCGGTGCCGCAGGGTTCACTGCTACAAGGCCGTTTTGCAGCACAAACCAGCCGCCCACCAGGCCGCCATGCAGCCCCACGGCCCCCCACAGCACTCCGCCATCGGCGCGGCGTTGTAGCCCCAGAGCCAGCCCCAGCAGCAGCAGGCCCCCCAATAGGGCCAGCAGTGGCCCCAGGGGCAGATTGAAGCGGGTGTGCACCAGGCTGAACAACACCGCCTGGAGCCCCAGGGCCCGCTGGGCCCCGAGCAGCAGGCTCAGCTCCCCCAGCAGCCAGCCGCGGAACAGCAGTTCCTCCGCAAAGCCCACCCCTAGCCCCAGGGCCACACCGTTGAGCAGCAGGCCGGCGTCGAGTTGGGGTTGCCAGCGCAGCTGCCCCAGGGCCGCCAGCCCCAGCACCACCAGCGTCAGCAGCCCGGCGGCTTTGAGCAGCCCCCGCACCAGGGCCTTGGCGATGGCCGCGGCAGGGGCTTTAACCCCGAGGCTGTGCCAGGGGCGCTCGCTGCCCCAGGTGCGCCGCAGGCGCCAGGGCAGGCTGAGCAGCAACGCCAGCACAGCGGGCCCCGCCGCCAGGGTTGCCCGTTGGTCGGCGACCACGCCCGCCACACCCAGGAGCCACTGCCCCCCCAGAAACACCGTCACCAGGGTGAGGGGATAGAGCAGCGTTCCCCACCAGTGCAGCCGCGGCGGTGCTGAGGATGGCATCACTCCTCCGGTTCGATCGTGCTGGAGAGCCCCTTGGCCTTGAGGGTTTCGCTGTAAAACTCCGCCGGCTCCAGGTCGCACACAATCACCAGCCCCACGCCGGTGTTGTGGGCCTCGAGCATCACGGCGATGGCGTCCTGCTCACTCAGGGAGGGCACCACCTGCCGCAGGGTGCTCACCACGTATTCCATGGTGTTCACCGGATCGTTGTGCAGCAGCACCTTGTAGCGGGGTGAGGGCTTGCGCACCCGCTCCGGTGCCTTCTCCATCACCGCCGCTCCGCCGCCTTCGCGGCTGGGGGTCTGGGTGGCTCGAATCATCATGGCGAGCTCCGGCATGACGAACGCGGACTTTAGGCAGGTGTTCAAGCCGCTGCCGCCGCGCCCAGGGCGGAGTGGATGCGGCGCATGGCCTCCTCCACGTTGGCGCGGCTGTTGAAGGCCGAGAGGCGGAAGTAGCCCTCCCCGGCGGCGCCAAAGCCGCTGCCGGGGGTCCCCACCACATGGGCCTGGCTGAGCAGCAGATCAAAGAAGCCCCAGGAGTCGACCCCCTGCGGTGTTTTGATCCACACGTAGGGGGCCTGTTCGCCGCCATACACCTGCAGGCCGGCCGTCTGCAGCTCCCGCCGGATGATCGCGGCGTTCTCCATGTAGAAGGCAATCAGCGCCTTCACCTGGGCCTGCCCCTCCGGCGAATACACCGCCTCAGCACCGCGCTGCACGATGTAGCTGACGCCGTTGAACTTGGTGCACTGGCGACGGTTCCAGAGGCCCCAGAGCTCCACGCGTTCGCCGTTGGCCGCGCTGCCCATCAGGCCGCGCGGCACCACGGTGAGGGCACAGCGGGTGCCGGTGAAGCCGGCGTTCTTGGAGAAGGAGCGGAATTCGATCGCACACTCGCGCGCCCCGTCGATTTCATAGATCGAGTGGGGCAGGGAGGGGTCCTGAATGAAGGCCTCGTAGGCGGCATCGAACAGGATCAGGGCGCCGTTGGCACGGGCGTAATCGACCCAGGCTTGGAGCTGCGTCCTGGTGGCCACCGCACCGGTGGGGTTGTTGGGGAAGCACAGGTAGATCAGATCCACCGGCTCGCTTGGGATCTGGGCCGTAAAGCCGTTCTCGGCGTTGATCGGCAGGTAGGTGAGGCCGCCGTACTGGCCGGCGTCATCGGCATCGCCGGTGCGACCCGCCATCACGTTGCTGTCCACATACACCGGATACACCGGGTCGGTGACGGCGATGCGGTTGCCCTCCCCCAGGATGTCCAGGAGGTTGGCGCTGTCGCACTTGGAGCCGTCCGACACGAAGATCTCCTCCGCCGAGATCTCACAGCCCCGGGCCTGGAAGTCGTGGCGGGCGATCGCCTCCCGCAGCCACAGGTAGCCCTGCTCCGGGCCGTAGCCGTGGAAGCCCTCGCGGGTGCCCATCTCATCGATGGCGGCCTTCATGGCGCTGCGGCAGGCCTCGGGCAGTGGTTCGGTGACATCGCCAATGCCCAGGCGAATGATCGGCGCCTCAGGGTTGGCTTCGCTGAAGGCCTTCACCCGCCGGGCGATTTCGGGGAACAGGTAGCCCGCCTTGAGCTTGAGGTAGTTGCCGTTGACCTGGGCCATCACCACTGCGGCCCCGTCGGGCCCCGTTGAACTGGGCGGATTGTCCTATGGCGTCGGCACGGGATGGGCCCGCGGTGGTCCAGCGCGGGGCTGCATACGATCGAAGCAGTGCTGCCAGGGCCGCCTTGACCTCCGCTGCGTCGGTGCCGCTGGCCGCACCCACGGCCCCACCCCTGGATGCACCGGTGGACTTCGCCGCCCTGGTGGATCGCACCATCGCCAAACCGGGCCGCTACCTGGGCAATGAGCTGGGGGTGCAGCCGCGCGACTGGGATGCGGCCTGGGCCAAAGCCGGCGTGCGCTGGGCCCTCACCTACCCCGAGATCTACGAGGTGGGCTCCAGCAACACCGGCCACATCATTCTCTATTCGATCCTCAACAGCCTCCCCGGCCAGATCTGCGACCGCAGCTATCTGCCCGGCCCTGATCTGGCGGAGCGGCTGCGCCAGCGGGATCAGCCGCTGTTTGCGGTGGAGAGCCGCCGGCCGTTGCCGGCCTTCGACATCCTCGGCTTCTCGCTCAGCTACGAGCTGGGGGCCACCAACATCCTGGCGATGCTGGAGTTGGCCCAGATCCCGATCCGGGCCACAGACCGCGGCGATCGGCCCCTGACCGATCCGGCATCGCCGCCGCTGATCTTTGCCGGTGGTCCCACCGCCACCAGCAACCCGGAACCCTTTGCGGCCTTCTTCGATTTCGTCGTGCTCGGTGATGGCGAGGAGGTGCTGCCGGAGATCGGCCTGGTGGTGGCTGAGGCCAAGGCCGCCGGCCTCAGCCGCCGTGCGCTGCTGATCGATCTGGCCCAGGTGCCGGGGGTGTATGTGCCGTCGCTGTATGGCCCCGGGGCGGATGGCGTCACCCTGGTGCCGCTGGTGCCGGGCATTCCGGCGCGGGTGCTGCGCCGCACCGCCACGCCGATGCCGCACTACGCCATGGGGCTGGTGCCGCACATCGAAACCGTGCACGACCGGCTCACCGTGGAGATCCGCCGCGGCTGCACCCGCGGCTGCCGCTTCTGCCAGCCCGGCATGCTCACGCGCCCGGCCCGGGATGTGGAGCCCGAGGCGGTGATCGAGGCGATCGAGACCGGCATGGAGCGCACCGGGTATTCCGATTTCTCTCTGCTGTCGCTGAGCTGCTCCGACTACCTGGCCCTGCCGGCGGTGGGGGTGGAGCTGCGCAACCGCCTGGCGGACAAGAACGTGAGCCTCACCCTGCCCAGTCAGCGGGTGGATCGCTTTGACAGCAACATCGCCCACATCCTGGGGGGCACCCGCCGCGCCGGGCTCACCTTTGCGCCCGAGGCTGGCACCCAGCGCCTGCGGGACATCGTCAACAAGGGGCTCACCGATGCGGAGCTGCTGCGGGGCATTCGCACCGCCATGGAGAACGGCTACCGCAAGATCAAGCTCTATTTCATGATCGGCTTGCCGGGGGAAACCGACGCCGACGTGCTCGGGATCGCCGACACCTGCCGGGGGCTGCAGCAGCAATGCCGCGACCTGGGCCGGTTGGAGCTCAACCTCACCATCTCCAACTTCACCCCCAAGCCGCACACCCCCTTCCAGTGGCACAGCGTGAGCACGGCGGAGTTCGCCCGCCGGCAGCAGCTGTTGCGCGATGCCCTGCGGCCCCTGCGCGGCATCAAGACCAACACCACCGATGTGCGTCTCTCGGCCATGGAGGATTTCGTGGGCCGCGGCGATCGGCGCTTGGCGCCGGTGATTGAAGCCGCCTGGCGGGCCGGCGCAGGCCTGGATGCCTGGTTTGAGGCGGCGGAGCGCACCTACAGCGCCTGGACCGGGGCCATTGAGGCCGCTGGCCTGGGGGGGCGTTACCGCGAACTGGAACTGGGGGAATGGAGCGCGGCGGAGGGCATGGATCCCGCGGATCTCGAGGCCTTCTGCCGGCAGCCCCTCCCGTGGGACCACATCGATTCCGGGGTCGACAAGGCCTGGTTGGCGGACGACCTGCAACGGGCCCTGGCGGCGGCCGTGGTGCCTGATTGCTCCTTTGACGGCTGCAGCAGCTGTGGCGTGTGTGGGCCGGAGTTGGGCCACAACGTGGTGGTGCCCCCGCCTCCGATTCCGCTGCAAAGCCCGCAGCGGGCCCCCGCCAGTGAGCGGCTCCAACGGCTGCGCTTCCGCTTTAGCAAGACGGGATCCCTGGTGCTGCTCAGCCACCTCGATCTGGTGCGCTTGATGGAGCGGGCCCTGCGCCGTTCGGGCCTGCCGGTGAGCTTCACCGGTGGATTCCATCCGCTGCCCCGGGTGCAGTTCGGCTTGGCCCTGCCTCTGGGGGCGGAGGCGGAGGGGGAATGGATGGACGTGGAATTGGCTCGGCCGCTCACGGCTGAGGCGGCCCGTGCGGCCCTGCAGGAGCAGTTGCCGGAGGGCTTTCAGTTGCAGACCGTGGCGGAGGTGCCTGTGGCTGGCCTCAGCCTGTCCCAGGAGATCGTGGCGTCCCACTGGCTGCTGGTGCTCCAGCCGTCGGAGGGGCGCGTGGTGCCGCTGGAGGCCTGGCGGGATGCGGCGGCGGCACTGCTGGGCGCTGCCAGCTGGATCTGGGAGGACACCGACAAAAAGGGGCGGCCCCGCCAGCGGGACTGCCGCCCCTTCCTGCAGCAGTTGCAGCTCAACCCCACCGATCCGCCCGGTCAGATGGAACTGCATGTCCAGGCCCTGGTGGATCCCACCGGTCGCAGCCTCAGGCCCGAGCAGCTGCAGCAGTGGTTCGCGGAACAGTTGCAGGTCCCGCTGGATCTGGTGCGGTTGCGGCGCTGTTCGTTGCAACTGGCATCGGCCGAATCCCTGCCCAATCAGCCGTGCTAATTTCAATTCAGACGGCAGATCTGCGGCCTGATTATTGGTCCGCCTGATCGCTCCTCCGGCCTCCTCCTTTCCGACCGATCACGACCCGATCACGTCGAACGGATCTCCAAGGCCCGGAAGAGTTTCCGCAACAGCTTTCTTGAATTCGCTTCCTGAAAGCGGTCCGTTGCGGCTCCGTTGAGACGGACGCCCATTTCCCGGTATCCGCGCGCTATCGCCGCTCCGACCAGCAGCTCCCTGCCGGTCCTGGCCTTGGTTGATGCTCCAGGCCCAGCCTGTGGGTCATCGTCCCGCTCTTGATTTGCTCCGCCTCTGGTCCTGACGCCCACTGCGGCGTCGTCCACGCGCTGTCCATCACCCGTTCACAACACCCCGTTTCCGGGGCCTTCCCACAGCTCGTCTGACCAGATCGTCTTCCGAGGGCCTCTCACCAGGCCCTCTCCCCGCTCCGTTGTTTCCCCAGTCGCGCCACTGAGCCGTTTCACAGCTGCATCTGCACCCCAGGGTCGGCATCGGCGATGCCCTTCCCCCCGTTGCATCTGCACTGCCCGCCTCAGCCCCCGTTGCGCTTCCCCCTTCCCGGCCTGCCCCCGGCAGGTCATTCTCTGACCTTCCATGCCCCAGCAGATTGTCATCGCTGAGCAGCTGCGGATCGCCGCCGTGCTCACCGATGACCGTGTTGATGAACTTGTGGTGGCCCAGGGCCGCTACCAGATCGGCGATGTGTACCTCGGCACCGTGGAGAACGTGCTGCCGGGTATTGACGCTGCCTTTGTGAACATCGGCGAAGGCGAAAAAAATGGCTTTATTCATGTCACCGACCTCGGTCCGCTGCGGCTGAAGAAGGGCACGGTGGGCATCACCGAGCTGCTGGAGCCGCGCCAGAAGGTGCTGGTGCAGGTGATGAAGGAGCCCACCGGCACCAAGGGGCCCCGCCTCACCGGCAACCTCACCCTGCCAGGCCGTTTCCTGGTGCTGCAGCCCCACGGCCAGG
>Ga0310093_1000091_pt1 | contig 17071 bp, 8 predicted proteins | sample LakMicDCLTotalB5_FD_194450 | JGI IMG/M metagenome (GOLD analysis project Ga0310093, IMG submission 194450) | Enriched freshwater cyanobacterial communities from Lake Michigan, Michigan, United States - MI23.DCL.Total.B5 | ecosystem: Environmental > Aquatic > Freshwater > Lake | place: USA...
CGACGAGCGGCACCCCGGTGGCCGTGAAACTCACCGGCATCTGGTGATAACGGGCCGGTAGCCAGGCCAGCTGGGGCCAGACCCGGGCCAGGCCGGAGCGCAAGCGCGCCTCCATCCAGGCTGGATCTGGCTCGGGATCGAACTGGCCGAGGGGATTCACCAGGCTGATCTGGCCCAGCAACCAGTCGGATCCCCAGGGGGCCAGTCCCGCATCGACCACCGCCCGGGCCTCCCCCAGGCTGGGGGTTTGCTGCTCCAAGGCCAGGCGCTGGCCCACCAGGGGCATGACGATGCCGGCGGTTGCCCCTGGTGGCAGCTGATTTGGGGCCAGGTCAGCACCGCTGAGGACCAACACTCCGGCCCAGCTGGTGGCCAGCTCCGGCCCCAAGGGCGGCCAAAGCTGGGTCGTGGCAGCCCCCGCCGCCAGCAGCATGGTGTCCGCCTCAAGGGTGTCACCCCCGGCCAGCCGCACCCGCCAGGGCGATCCCCCGGGAGACTCCAGCGCCAGGGCCGAGCCTGGGAACCGCCGGACCCCGGCCCGCTCCAGGGCCGCCGGCAGGGCCGCCGCCAGGATGGAGCTATCAACCCGTCCGTAGGGCAGTTCCAGGCCCAGCAGCTGGCCTGAGTCGTCCAGGCGCACATGCAGTGTTTCTCCCGCAGCCGCCAGCAGGGCCTTCAGGCCAGCGCCTGCAGCCGCCAAGGCCTGGGGATCGGCCGTGGCAATGGCCGATGGATTGGCGCAGCCGCCATGGAGGGTGAGCGTGCAGGGCTGCCAGCCCAGGGGGCCATGGCGGCGTTCGAGGGCTTGCCAAAGCTCCGGTGCCCTCGCCAGGGCCGGCGCCGCCCACCAGGGCACGCCGCCATAGCTGCATTGGCTCGCGGTGGCAGGCGCCGGCTCCTGGCTCAGCAGGGTCACCGGCAGGCCCCGCTCCCGCAGGGCTAGGGCCGCAAGACTTCCGGCCAGGCCGCCGCCAATCACCAACACCATGGGTCTTCCACCATCAGCCCAACACCATCAGCCCAACACCATCAGCCCGTAAGCATCAGCCCGTAAGCATCAGCCGACCACGATCACGCCAATCCCAGGACTACCCCCTCAAATCTGCAGGGTGAAGGAGGTGATCACCTGGTGGAAGAGGGTCTTGACCTTGGGCCAGCGCAGCTCGTTGGTGCTAGCGGCCAGGGTGTAAAGCCGGCCCCGATCGATCACGACGGTGGCGAGCTCATGGCGGTCGCGGTCGTTGAGGTGCACCGCATATTCGAGGTCATAGAAGGTGTGGCTGCCGTCCTGGCGTTCGACGGCCTCCACCAAGGTGGCGTCGCGGCCACTACCCACGGGCGCAATCACGACCCGGGCCAGCCGCTCGCCCACCGCCACGGCACTGCCGAGGTTCTCCAAGTCGTTGGTGGGATTCACATCGGAGATCACCAGGCTGAGGGTTTCATCACTGTTGATCAGGTCGTGGAACACCACCTGGGGCCCTTCGCTCACCTGCACCCGGGTCCAGCCGGTGGGATAGAGGAAGGCGTAGCGCCCATCGGGGCTCTGGAAGGAATTGAGCCCGGCGGCGGCGGCGCTGCAGCCCACCAGCGCCACGGCTAGCAGGGCGGCCAGCAAACGCGGCACCACAGTGCGAAGGCTGGCCATGGCGGAAGAAGGGGAGATCGGACCATTGTCCCGTCCCGCCTACCCCAACGGACGATCCAGCCGCTCTTAGATTTCGTAGAACTGCGAGACCCCAACTGAGCGGCTTCACGCGCCCCCTGGCCCGGTTGATCGACCAGTTCGAGCGGCTGCCCGGCATTGGTCCGCGCACGGCCCAGCGGCTGGCCTTGCACCTGCTGCGCCAGCCGGAGGAGCAGATCCACAGCTTTGCCGATGCCCTGCTGGCCGCCCGCAGCCAGGTGGGCCAATGCCAAAGCTGCTTCCACCTCTCGGCCGAACCCCTCTGTGAAATCTGCCGCAACCAGGAGCGCCACACCGGCATCCTCTGCGTGGTGGCCGATTCCCGCGACCTTCTAGCCCTGGAGCGCACCCGGGAGTTCAAGGGGCTCTACCACGTTCTCGGCGGGTTGATCTCGCCCATGGATGGGGTGGGCCCCGAGTTGTTGCACATCCAGCCCCTTGTGAACAGGGTCGATCGCGACCAGATCAGCGAAGTGATCCTGGCCCTCACCCCCAGCGTCGAAGGCGACACCACCAGCCTCTATTTGGCCCGGCTGCTGAAGCCCTTTACCCAGGTGAGCCGCATCGCCTACGGCCTGCCCGTGGGCAGCGAACTGGAATACGCCGATGAGGTGACCCTGGCCCGGGCCCTGGAGGGCCGCCGGCGCATGGACTAGGCCCATCCCCTGCAGAACTGCAGGACACCTAGACACCCGGACACCTGGACATCGATTTCACCCAAACCATGGTCCGCCGTCCCAGCCGCTACAGCGCTATCGCCCCGGCCGAGCGCCTGCCGGCCTGGCTGCGCATGCCGATTGGCAATGCCAGCGAGTTGGAACGGGTGCAAGCGGTGGTGAAGCAGCAACGGCTGCACACGATCTGCGAAGAAGGGCGCTGCCCCAACCGGGGCGAGTGTTACGCCAGCGGCACCGCCACCTTTCTGCTGGGCGGGCCGATCTGCACCCGCAGTTGCGCCTTTTGCCAGGTGGAGAAGGGCGAGGCCCCCAGCCCCGTGGATGGCGCCGAAGCGGAGCGGGTGGCCGAGGCGGTGAGCGACCTGGGCCTGCGCTACGTGGTGCTCACGGCCGTGGCCCGCGACGACCTGAGCGACCATGGCGCCAGCCTGTTCACGGCCACCATGGCCGCCATTCGCCGCCGCAATCGCCTGATCGCAATCGAGGTGCTCACCCCCGATTTCTGGGGCGGCCAGCGCGACGAAGCCCGCGGCGCCTTGGCCCAACGCCAGCGCCTAGCCACCGTGCTGGCGGCCGAACCGGCCTGTTTCAACCACAACCTGGAAACGGTGCAGCGGCTCCAGGCGGAGGTGCGCCGCGGTGCCACCTACCAGCGCTCCTTGGCCCTGCTGGCGGCGGCCCGGGAGTTGGCACCCCAGATCCCCACCAAATCCGGCCTGATGCTGGGGCTGGGCGAAACCAGGGAGGAAGTGGTGGAGGCCCTGGCCGATTTGCGCGGGGTTGATTGCCAGAGGTTGACCCTGGGGCAATACCTGAGGCCCTCCCTCGACCACATGCCCGTGGCCCGCTATTGGAGCCCCGAAGCCTTTAACGAGCTGGGTGCAATAGCCAATGACATGGGGTTCGCGCAGGTGCGCAGTGGTCCCTTGGTACGCAGCAGTTATCACGCGGGAGAACCCAGCCAGGCACAACCAAAAGACCCTGGAGCCAACGCCTTGGACCCGGACTCCTAATCGACGCCCCACATCCGCTGCATCGCCAAGGCAATGGGGGCCTATCGATCGGGGGAACTGGATCGTTTGACTACGTTATCGGCTCACTTAGCCCAGATTTCGTGACCTCCAATGACCTGGTAGGGGCAGCCAAATCATGGATCAAGCAGGCGGCGCCAACACCGCTCTTAAATCGCTATGGCATTGTCAAGGGAGAGCCCTTTGCGGCACTGTCCTTTTCGGCCGATGCAGACATCCGCAGCGACATCGAAGAGCGACTGGGCTATCAAGGCCCCCTGGTAGATCTTTACTCAGGAGAACTGAAGGAATCCGTTCACAAGTGGCACCACTACCTCCCTCTCTATGAGCGCTATTTCAATCGCTTTCGCCAAACTCCCGTCAAATTCCTGGAAATCGGCGTATCCAAAGGCGGCAGCTTGCAAATGTGGCGCCAGTACTTTGGCGAAGCAGCACTCATTTACGGCATCGATATCAATCCAGCCTGCAAGGCCTATGACGGCATCGCCGGCCAGGTGAGGATCGGCTCCCAGGACGACAGGGCTTTCCTCGAGGCCGTGGTCGGCGAAATGGGCGGAGTTGACGTGATCCTGGACGACGGCAGCCATCATATGAAGCACATCAAGGCAACCCTGGAAGCCCTCTTTCCACGGCTCAACAATGGCGGCCTCTACCTGATTGAAGACTTGCACACAGCCTATTGGCATGGCTGGGGCGGCGGCTATGCCTCCCCCTCAAACTTTTTCAATACGATCCGCAGCATGGTCGATGACATGCACCATTGGTATCACGACATGCCGATCCAGCATCCCGCCCTCAGCCCCCATTGCCCGGCGATCCACATCCACGACTCCATGGTGGTGCTCGAAAAGGACATCACCCACAAGCCCACCCACTCGCTCTGCAAATAGATCCTAATTTGCCAGATCGGCCATCTTCAGGGTTACAAGCACGATCTAGCCTGCTGCTGCCAAACCACAGAAGCTACGGATTCAACGCCCAGAACAATGGGATTCAATCCTGCAAAAGCAACCTTTTATCAGCACAATTCATCAACGGGAGGCAAGCCCAACTGCCAAAGCCAATCCGGCCCCAACCGCTCCAGGCCCTGCCCATCCCACTGCTGCGCCTCGTTAACATCCACTAGCCCCAAATCCCCCAAGGGTGTCCGCGCCGCCAGGCCCCCCAACAGCTTCGGTGCGATCACCGCTGCTAGCTGCTGCACACAGCCCTGTTTGATGGCCTCTGCCGCCAAGGTCGGACCGCATTCCCACAGCACCTGGTTACAGCCCCGTTGAGCCAAAACTTCCAACACAGTCAAGGGAGTACAGGGATCGAGCTCCAGGCGCTCCACCCCCAACTGGTCCAGCTGTTGGCGCCCCTGAGCGCTGGCTTCGGGTCCATGCACCACCAGGGACGGTGCCAGGTCCTGGTCCCAGAGCTGCCGTTGCGGCGGCAGCTCCAGGGAGCGCGACAGCACCACCCGCAGGGGTTCGCGGCGGCCCAGGCCCCGGCTGGTGAGCAGGGGATCGTCGGCGCGGACGGTGCCGCCGCCCACGATCACCGCGTCGACCTGGCCGCGCTGGTGGTGGACCCAGGCCCGGGCCTCGGGGCCGCTAATCCACTGGCTGGAGCCATTGGGCAGGGCCGTGCGGCCATCGAGGCTCATGGCCCATTTCAATAGGCCCAGGGGTCGGCCGGTCGTCACCCGATGGATAAAGGCCCGGTTCAACTGCCTGGCCTCGGCGCCGCACACACCGGCGATCACTTCAACGCCGGCGGCCTGCAATTGGGCTAGGCCCTGGCCGGCCACCCGGGGATCGGGATCCACCATCGCCACCACCACCCGGCCCATGCCGGCGGCCAGCAGGGCTTGGCTGCAGGGGGGGGTGCGGCCGTGGTGGCAGCAGGGCTCCAGGGTCACGATCGCCGTGCCGCCCTGGGCCCGCGCGCCTGCCTGGCGCAGGGCGCCCACTTCGGCGTGGGGCAGGCCGGCTTGGGCATGGAAGCCTTCACCCACCAGCTGGCCACTGGCATCGAGCACCACACAACCCACCATCGGATTGGGGCTGGTGCGGCCCTGGCCCAGGGCGGCCAGTTGCAGGGCCCGCCCCATCCAGGGACGCCAGCGGGCCGCCTGCTCAGCCGTGGGCTGGAGCGGGGCGGCGGGGTTCAAGCTGCGTTGGCCCCTGCGGCCCCGTCGGCCCAAGCGGGCAAGCTGCGCCATTCGGCCACCACATAAGGGGGCACGGGCAGCTCCACGAACACGCCGGGCAGCCGGAGCCGCAGCGGCCGGTTTTGCTGCAGATCAGCCAGCAACGGTGCAAGGTCAAACTCGGCGGCGGCATCGCGGCCATCGCGGGCCAACTTGGGGTTGGCGGTGGTGATGTCGGCTAGGTCCCAATGGCTGCGGCCGGAGCTCACCTGCAGGGCCGTGGGGTGGTCAAGCCGCACCCGCCCGGGGAAACTGACGATGCGCAGGCGCAGCGGCCCCCCGGGTGGACCTTCGCGGTAAGCCACCAGTTGCCAGCTTTGGTCATCCAGGTCGCGCAGGCTGTCGAGGCTGCGCACGACCGGTACGCCGTTTTCATCGCCATGGGCATGGATTTGGGCCTGGGCCGGCGTCCCAGCCAGCAACTGGATGGCGAGGGTGAGGATCAAGCCCATGACCAGGCTCCAGGGGCCAGGGCCCAGGGGGTTGGTGGCGCCACCACGGCCTGCGCTCCGCAACAAACCAGCCACGCTTAAGCCGCCTCCCGCTCAGCGCCAGGGATCACCTGCCACTGGGTGTGGGTGGCCCAGAGGGCCCAGATCGCCATGGCCCGCAGGTAGTGGCAGGCCCGGAAGGTGTTCACCCCCGTGATCGCTTCGGGGGTGCGGAACTGGAGGCCGCCGCCGTACACCTGCTCCACCACCGCGCCGCAAATGGCGAGAGCCGTGTCGCCTTGATCCATCAAGCGGTAGTAGGCGGCCAGGCCGAAGTTGATGCCGGTCCACACCTCCAGGGGATGGGTGCCGTTGGGATCCAGGGGTGTGCCATCGCGGCGCAGGCCATTGGCCACGCCGAGCTTGCCGCCCTGGAAGCCCTCAAAGCAGGCCTCCTTCACCGCCCGCAGGGCCGATTGGGCCCGGTCATCGGCCACCACGCTGGGCAGGCCCAGCAGGCGGGCATAGAAATCGCCGCAGAGTTGGTCCGCCATCACCACCGGCGTGCCGCTCTCGGCATCGATCTTGTAGAACTCGCCGTTCCACAGCAGCCGATCAAAGTTGGAGCGCGATTGCTCCAGCCAGCTGCCGAAGGTGCGCTGGTCGCCGGAGGTATCAAGGCCCAGGTCAAGTTGCAGGCGCTGGGCCATGGCCAGGGCCGCCTCCAGGGCGGCAATCCAAAGGGCGCCGCAATAGGCGCTCACCCCCTTGAGGGGCCAGTCGTCAAAGGTTTGGTCGGGGGCGCCGCCGTTATCGGGCAGGCCGTCGTTGTTGGTGTCGAAGGCCTTGAGGTAGTGGAGGGCCTGGACGGCGGCGGGCCAGCAATCGGCCAAAAAGCGCAGGTCTTCGCCATTGGGGGCCAGCTTGAAGGTGCGCCACACCTGCAAAACAAAATCGCTGGCCAGATCTTTCCAGAGGTTGCAATCCTGGTAGGCGGTGTAGTTGGTGGCTTCAAACGGCCGCTCGTTCGGGGCACCTAAATCGTGGGGGGTGGCACCGGCAACCTTGCGGGCCGCCTCGACCCGGCCCTTGCCCTGGGTGAAATACCAACCAATTGGCCGGGGCGTGGCATCGGCAGCGGGAATGGCGCGGGCAAAACTGCGCAATACCGCCTTATCGAGCTCGGGCCAGAGTTGCAGCAGGGCAAAGGAGCCGTAGAGCCGCACATCAAGGCTTTCGTACCAGGCGTAATCGAGACACTCGAGCACGCCAAATTGACCCACCGGATCGGCGCTGCTGGCGGCGGTCCAAAGGCTGCCGCCACTGGCCAGGTCGTAGAGCTCGTTGAACAGGGCCATGCGCAGGGCCTCGGGTAGGTCGGTGCGGGCCAACACCGGCTGCTGCCAGGCATCGATCTTCTGCAACCAATCGGGCCAATCGCGCAGGGCTTCGGCCGCAATCGCGGCGGCATTGGTGCCAGAAGCCGAGAAGAAATCGCTGTAGCGACGCAGGGCGCGGCTGCCGGTGGCATAGGCCGTCACCGGCAGGTCCCAGCTGATCACCAACGGGATCTGGCGCGTTTCGCCGGGCTCCAGGCGGAAGCGCACGGCCAGCGCCGCACTGGCGGCCTCGCTGGCGCTGCTGGCGCGATCGTTATCGCTTTGGGGAATCGAGCCGTCGCGCTCAAAGGGCTTCCACAGCTCCGCACCGCTGCCGGTGGGATCCCAGCGGCTGCAGCGCAGGACCTCGACCCCCTCCTGGGGGCTGGTGGCCAGGCACCACTGGCCCTGGCCCTCGGCGATGGGATTGGAAAGGGATCCTTCCAGCAGCACACCGCTCAGGCCGTCGCCATCCACCTGGCGGTTGCGCTGGCCGGCGCCCTGGCCAATGGCCGGCACGTAGTTGTGCTCCGGGCTGCCGTCATCGCGGAAGCTGACCGCCGCCGAGGGATCCGTATTGGTGAACCAGCCCGTGGTGTTGCGCCAGCTCAGCAGCAGGGAGAGGTCGAGGGGGGCATCGGTGGGGTTGGAGAGGGTCCAAACGAACACCGCCACCGGATAGCTGCTGCGCTGGTAATCGCCGGGCAGGATCGGGCTGAAGGCCTGTACGCCCACCTGGGCATCGAACACGCCTTCGTATTCGGTCCAACTGAGGGGATAGCGGGCGGCGTAGGTGCCGGTGCTGCGCTCAGCGGAGCTGGCGGGGTACCAGTCCCAGGCCGGGAGGGGCTCGCCAGCCTCGGGGCGGGACGCATCGACCTGCGGCTTCACCGCCAGGGCATGGGCGCGGCTGCCCTTGGGGCCGCTTTCAAACAGGGCGAACTGGCAATCGGGCAGGGTGCCGAACCAGTGCTCGCCGCCATCGAGGTGCCAGAGGTTGAAGCTGCCATCGGGCGCCCGGCCGATGCAGCCGGCGCCGAAGCCCCCCAGGGGCATGCCGTGGCTGGGGCCGTCATCGAGGTTGCTGGCGTAGCGCACCGTGTAGGGCTGCTCCCAACCGAGGCCAAAGGGGCGCGACCAGCTAGCAGGGGGCACGGGCCAGGGGGCTGGCTTGCCGGGGCCCGGGCCCCGCAGGCGCGAAGTCAGGGCAGAGAGGCCGAACGGCGCCATCGAGCTGGACCAGGTGACCCCAGCTTGTCAGAGCCCACTGGCACAACGGCCGCGAAACGGTTGCCAGCGAACGTCTGAGGCGGGCTGAAGGGAAGCCAAGGCTCCAGAAAGTGGAGACAAAAAACAGTCTAAGGCGGCCAATAGTCCGCCAAACTTCAATGGATTGAAACGACTAGAAGTAAACCAACGGGAGCCAACAACTGGGCCAAGCCCCTGATCTGGCGCAAGTTGCCGCATTTCGGCCCGGATCGGGCAGAAAACACTCCATGGCTAGTACTTTTTGGCTTGAAATTATACAAGGATGCCACATGTCAGGGGGAAACCATCCAGGCAATCGGTTTCAACCACTGTGGTCATTTCGCGCACTCCTGAGTGATTTCGTTGATCAGTCCTTACAAGGGTTCCAGCCAAAACTAATCAATGGCATTGGCACCCTCGGCGAAGCGTTGGCGCAAGCCATGGTGCGCGGCACCGTCACCGGTGGGCGCTATTTGCTGGCGCCCTTAGCCCACTCCCTGGGTAACACCAGCAAGGCCTATCGGCCGGAAATCGATGGCCTGCGCGCCATTGCCGTGCTGGCGGTGATCGCTAACCACCTGGGGGCCTCTGTGTTGCCAGGGGGGTATCTCGGTGTCGATATGTTCTTCGTGATCTCGGGCTATGTGGTGACTTCGTCCCTGCTGGCCAGGTCCGAGTCCGGCGGAGCCGCCTTGCTGAAGGACTTCTACAAGCGCCGATTCAAACGTCTTTTGCCAGCCCTGACCTTGATGGTGCTGGTCTCGGCCCTGCTATTCACGCTGGTGGTCTCTCCCTTTGATGACAGCTACAGGCCGTCGTTGCGCACGGCCATGGCGGCCCTGTTTGGGGTGTCCAATCTCTACCTCCTACGCCAGGGAACCGAGTATTTCTCCCCAGACACCCTCTACAACCCCTGGATGCACAGCTGGTCGCTCGGGGTGGAGGAGCAGTTCTACCTGCTCTGGCCCCTGCTGCTGCTGGCCTGTGGCTTCGGCCGGCCAGGCGCCGATCGCTGGCGCCGGCGCCGGCTGGTGCTACTCAGCCTGGCCCTGCTGGTGGGGTCCCTGAGTTTTGATTGGGCGCTCACCCTGGCTGGACAGGGAGAAAAGGCCTTTTTTCTGATGCCAGCCCGCTTCTGGGAACTGGCCCTGGGCTGCCTGGCCTGCTTACTGCATCGGGGCCGAGGTGACAGCAGGAATCGAGAGCGACTCAACGGTGCCGTCGCTGGAACGGCAAACCCCGATCCCCAACCCAGCTGGCTTCGGCGGGGCCTGGTCCGCTGGTTCCACAACCAGAAGGCGCCCCTAACCCTGGCGGCCCTAGCTGGACTGCTCCTGCTCCTAACCCGGCCGGAATCCGAAAGGCCCTGGACCAGCCTGGCGATCACCACGCTCACGGCGGCCCTGCTGATCCTGGCCGAACCGGCAGCGACCGCCACCCAACTGCTGGCGCAGCGATGGGCCGTGGCGATTGGCCTGCTCTCCTATTCGCTCTATCTCTGGCACTGGCCCTTGATCGTGCTGGCCCGCTGGACGGTTGGCCTACAGCCGGTGGTGGTCGCCCCCCTGCTTCTGCTGATCGGCCTGGCGTCGCTGTTGTCCTATCGGTTCGAAGTGTTCTGCCGCTATGGCTCCGGGGTCCCCTTGCTGAGCCGCCGGGCCCTCGTGGGATATCCGGCCTTCTCCCTGGTGAGTGCGGCGATCCTGGTGGCCCTGCAAGGACCACTCCAGGCCCGCCTCTATGGGGGCCGGCTCGATGGCAATGCGGGCCAAAGCAGCACGATCAAGCGCATCGGGGGCACCACGATTGATACGGTCCATTGCTTCGTGGAGCCCACTAGTGCGCTCCCCCGCTCAGACAGCTGGAACGCCTGCCGGAGCGGCCAGGGCGACGGACGTCCAACCCTATTTTTTGAGGGGGATAGCCATACCCATGCCCTGATCCCCCTGGGAGAGAAGCTCCTTAAGGATGGCCAGTTCCAGGTGGCTTTTGCAGCCCGCGGAGGGTGCCCCTTCCCCTATTTTCAACCCTGGCACCAGGATCGCCACCGCTCCGATCGCTACCGCCTCTGCCAACCCCATGGCCAGGCCAGGCTTGCCGATCTAGGGCGGCTGATCCGACCGGGCGATCGTCTAATTCTGGTGTCCAACCTTCCCAGCTATCTGGGCGAAGGACCCAGGGCCGAGGCGCCAAAACGCTTTGAGGCCTACAGGCGCTCAATCCTGCTGCTGGCAGGTCGGATCAAACGCCAGGGAGGCCGGCTCGTGCTGGTTTCGCCCTTGCCATCGTTTGAGCAGAGCAAACTCTCCATCCCCCTAACCCTCTGCCACAGCGAGTGGTTTCGTCCGAGCTGGGCAATCCCCCAGGCGTGCCGAGGCGTGGCTGAATCCCGACAGCTGGAACTGCAACGCACCGAAGCCATTCGCGTGCACCAAAGGGAGCTGGAACGCCAATCGCCGGTGATTGATGTCTTCGATCCCTTTAACAGTGTGTGCCCTCCAGCCCAGGCCACCTGCCAGACCTACTCCCAAGGCCAGTTGCTATTCAGCGATGGCAATCACCTCACCAACCAAGGAGCATTGCGTCTCTATGGGGCCTTCAGCCGCTTCTTGGCCCAAACCTAAGGATGGGCCAAGGGGTCATCCGGGCCCGATGGGCCAGGGAATGACCCCAACAATCGCAGGCACCAACCCAACCGAACACCATCGCTTTAGACAGGCGCGATCTGAGCAAAGGTAAAGCCAATCACCAAATCGTCGTAATCCCGATCACCAAGGCCCTTGAGGTCTTCCAGGCCAAACAGGTTGGTGCCTAGAACCTTGAAGTGGTTGAGCTTGTCACTACTGGCGGCAGCAAAGGCAAAGTAGGTGTCCCCATTCACCATGGCCATGGGAGCCAGGAACGACGATTCAGTGATCGCAATGTCACCCAGCACCTTGGATCTCATGTTGCCAACCTGCAAATTCGAGAGACCACTAACTAAGTTATCGGTGGCTGCCGCACTATAGCCCGCATCACCCGGCCTTAAAATAGCGCCTAAAGCATCTCTCACCGAGCCCTCCATATCGAGGGTGCGATAAAAACCGGTAATCGAATCATAGGAGGCCTCCCGGGCAAGCACCAAGGAACCAGTCACGGTTTCCGATCCTGAAAACGTACTGAAATCAAGCACAGCAGCACGGCCTTGCTCTTGGCCGATGAGGGCATTAAGGCCCTGATCGCTGGTCATGACATCCAGCTGGAATTGAACGCCACTCGTAGAGACGAGGAAAGCCCGCTGGGCTGAGAGCTCGGCCAGCGAGAAGAAACGCAGCCGGGAATCACTGCTGTCTTGGATGTCGTCTAAGGAGCCATCACTCACCTCAAAGAAGCGAACGCTTTGGCCATTCACCACCAAGATCTCCCGGTTGAAACCCGTGAAGCTGGGATCCGTGGGCAAGGTGAGATCACTGGATTCGAGGGTTGAGAAGAGGGTCTGGGCCCGGTCCTTCATCTCACCGATGGTGAGCACATTACCCAGCTCCGTTGAATCAAGCACCAGATAACCGATCTGGTTTGCAGTGGAAGTACGCTTACTCAAGCTTGCCTTCAGCACCACATTAACGGGCGCCGCATTCACACTGGCATCAGCAACCGTTAAGGTTCTGGTGTCATCAACAACCTTGGTAAGCGCTGCGACAGCACCGTCAACAATCGCCGCCGCGGAGCTGTTGCTAATCAGCTGATCGCCCGCGCCACCGCTCCCTAAGTCACCGTAACCGCCATTCACCATCGCCAGGGCGAGGAAATCAACAATGCCATCGCCACTGCGATCGTAGAAACGGGCGCCGGCCTTTTTGAGCGGGTCATAAATCAACGACAGGGCCGCCCCATTGTTAAAGCCGTAATAGGCGAGGCGACGTTTGCCACTGCTACCCGTGAGGGAGAGGTCGCTGCCGACCAAATTAAGGTCGCCATAGAGGCTGGCCTGGCTTTGGCCGGCCTGCAGATCGAGGTCAAAGCTGATGGTGTTGCCATTGATGGTAAAACCAGCATCATTCGCCCCAATCGAGCCCAAAGCACTCAGCGGATCTAAATTGCTGGGTGTATTGATCGTTACGGCGCTGTTCGTAACCAGCGAACCACCGTAGAAGGACGCCTTAACGGTGATCGATCCACTGGCCTTAACAATGTCCACATCCGTGGATGAAACGGGGGCCGTCTGACCACTGGCTGCCAACAGGCCTGGCATGCCGGGATCCTCAATGATGCCGTTCACCAAGCCATCGATGTCACCACCTAAGGGATCACCATCGGTGTAGGTGAGCCGGATCTGATCAATCCGGCCATCGCCATCGAGATCAACAAGCTCGGCGCCATTGTCGTAGGTGCTGGCATCACCATCGGCAAGGAATTCAAACCAGCCGCCAACACCGCTGTTGGCACTGGGGTTCCACTTCAAATAGGTGTTGATGAGCAGGCCATCGCCAGGGAGATCCATCACCAGACGCACCTGGGTGCCTGGATAGGGATCGGAGCCATCGGCGAGTGCCGGTGCTAGATCAATGAAACTGGTGAGTGCCTCCTGGGTCAGGGCGTCATAGCTCTGCAACCGGAAGACCAGAGGGTCATAGGGGAAGGACACACTCGCTTGCTGCCTGCCACCCGTTTGCAACGTGCTGGTGGTGATCAGCGCTGGCACCCCTGAGGACCCATTGCCATCAACAGCCAGATCGGCTGCTTTGCGCACGTCCACACCGGCAATGCGCACCGAGGGGCTGGCCTGGAGCGAGGTAAAGCCATTGGCAGCTGCCTGGCTCGGATCGGCAGTCGCCGCCACAAAGTTTTCCTTATTAATCCAGGGAACGGCGGCCACATTGGGCTGCAATTTGTCGGAGATGCCATCGTTATTGAGATCACCCGCCGTAATCCCTGGTCGGCCATTGGTGGCCGCATCTTCAACCGTTGCAGCAATGCCATCCTCATCCAAGGGATCAACACTGGCTGAAGCGTTGCCATCGGGGAGATTGCGCACCACCAAGACAAGGTCCTCAGTGGTTTGGTTGCCCCGGGCATCGGTGGCTATCAAAACAAAAGGCAAGACCCAATCATCCTGCCCATCACTGAGGCTGATCGGCTTGCGGAAGGACAGGCTGCCGTTGCCTGGGTTGATCACCACCAGGTTGGGATCAATGCCGCCCAAGCTCCAGATCACCGGTTGGTTGGCTTGGAACTGGCGAATCAGGCCATCTCCCTCGGTTGCCAATACCTGACGGTTTGTGGGCACGGCAATGATTGGCCGGAGCGTTGGCACCCCTGGGGCATCAAAACTGTTGGCCAGAACGGCAGAATTACCGGCCCGGTCGCGGGCGGCCACCTCCAGGCTGTTACTCGAAGCCCTGATGCTTTTAAGCACTGCCTTGGGCACCACCAGGCTCCATTGGCTGGGATTGCCGCTCTCACGGGTGGCCTGGAGTTCCTTGCCATTGATCGTCACCACCACGGCTTGGCCGGCTTCCAAACCTTGAACCGTGCCGCCCAACGTGAACGGAGTGGCAGTGGGATTTAAGGCCGCTGCGCCCCACTGGGCTTCGGTTGGACTATTGACCAACACCACCACCGGCGCAACCGTATCCACCGTGAATTCGGTCGTGCTGGTGGCCGTATTGCCCGCTTGGTTGGTGAGTGACAGGTTCACCGTATAGGTGCCATTCTCGGCCCCATAGGCCGCCAACAGATCACTCGGAATCACCAAGCTCCAAATGCCGCCATCCACCGTTGCACTGAGAGTGCGGCCGGCAACCGAACCCGCGCCAGGCAGGGTCACACTCACCGGCTGGCCGTCTTCGGCGTTGCTCACCAATCCAGAGAGGCTGGGGCTCAACGAACTGCTGAACTCACTGGCATTGAGGATCGAATCGCCGGCAAAGGCCGTGCTAGTGAACACGGGCGGTGCCGTATTGATCGCAAACGCTTGGCTAGCGGAAGCCCGATTACCGGCCCCATCGCTAACGCGGGTGCGCACAATGTACTGGCCATCAGCCAGACCGCTGAAATCAAGGGATGGCGCACTCCAGTTGCTACTCGATAGGGCGACGGAGTGATTGATTAAGGCCGTGCTGCCTCCCTTCGCCAACACCTCAATCGAAACGCTCGCGCTCGAATCCACCTGGATTCTCCCAACGGTGCCCGAAAGGGTCACCGCCTTAGCCTCGAGCGCATTCAAGACGTGATTGCCGCCCACCCCATCGACGGGGGCGCTGATCGTCACGGTTGCCGCCCGATCCACCTGGAGCGTGCCGCTCTGGCTAGCGCTGTTCCCGGCCTGGTCGGTCACGGTAGCTGACACAATCACCGCTCCCTCTTCGGGCAGCGAGAAGCGCTCAGGATTAAGGACCACGCTCCAGCTGGTGCCCCCATTGCTGGTGCTCGGAGCCACCAGCTGGCTGCTGCCATTCACGCTCACCAGGGTGGTGGAGGCGTCAGCACTGGCACTGCTACTCAGCAAGATACCAGCGGCCAACTCGTCGGCATTGAGGGTGGCAGAAGTATTGCTCGCACCCGCAAACTGGCCAGCAAATGCAGCATCCAGGAAACGCACAGCTGGCGATGAACCCACCGCCAACTGGAGGTCCACGGTGGGAGCCTCCGTGTCGACGGTCACGGTTTTGGTATCAGAGAAGGGGTTGCCGGCAGCATCGCTGCCGCTCACGGTCACGTTATAGGTGGTGCCGTTGACCCAGTTCTGCCCCTGGGGCACGTTGAAACTGAAGGCCCCTGCACTCAGCAAACCAGATGCACCGTAGACATTGGTGCTCGCACCGCTGCCATTGGTAAAGGTGATCGCCAGGTTGACAGAGGCACCATCTTGAACCCCTTCAGCCGCACCGCTGATCGTGAGGGCCTGGCTGCTCTCGGCCGTGTTGATCCAGCCGTCAGTGGAGATCGCCGCCAGATTCACCTGGGCTGTGGTGTCCAGGGTGAGGGTGTAGTTAGCCGTGGTGGGATTGCCGGCCAGATCACTCACCGCCAGGGCCAGGTTGAGCGAGCCATCCCGGAGGGTCTGCAACTGGATATCGGTGAATTGAACATCCCAGGTGCCATTGCTCACCATTCCGGTTGCGTTGATGGAGCCGAGCCTCACATCCACCTGCTGGCCAGCTTCGGCATCAGTGGTGCCTTTGATCGTTAAACCACCTGCAATCTCTGCCTTGTTGAGGACACCACCGATCAAGGACGGGTTATTGGCAATGGCGTTGGTGGGATCGCTGAGGGTAGGTGGATTGCGATCAATCGCCAGATCCCGACTGCCGAGCGGGGTGATGCTCTGCTTCAGCGTCAGCGTGTAGTTCTCCGTGCCAAAGGGATCGAGGCTGGCTTTGGGCACCACGGCGCTCCAACTGCCATCGCCCAGGGCAACGATCGGACTGACGGTGGCGAGTGGCGTGCTGGTGAGGGTGCCGGAAGACAACCAAAGGTTCAACGTCTGCCCTGCCAGAGCCTGCGACACCGTGCCTTTGATTCTGAGTTCAGGCTTGCTGGCTTCCGCCACGTTGAGGCGATCGTCGCCGGCCACACGGCTGATAGCACCAACGCGGTCCACCTCCATGCTGCCGCTAGCCGTTGCCCCCTCCGCAATGGGGTTGCCCACCGCATCGGCGATGGCGGTGCCCGTTCGATCCAGTTCGAGCACCAACCGGCCCAGGCCCCCGATCTCACCCACCGTGACGTCGTAGGTGTTGGCAACACCGTTGATAGCATTGACGGCCTGCACCGCGCTGACCAGGCCCCTAGCGGAGCCCGTTGCGGTGAGCCGGAAATCGGTGGCATCAACGTTTCGCACCGGCTCCGAGAAGCTGACGCGGAACGTTTGCTCGGCGCGGTTACTTTCGCTCCCCGGTGCCTCCTTGATCCCCAGCAGTAGCGGCCGCACGCCATCAACCAACAGCCCGGAGCTGTTGGCTGATGGCAGCGTGCGGTTCACGGCCACGCTGACGCCGCTATCGATGTTGGTGAGGCTGCTGCCATCGGGCAGGCTCACACTGGTGGGCAGTCCAATGCCGGCGGAGCTGCGCAGATCACCATCAACCACGGTGTAGGCAAAGCTGAGTAGATCACCGGCGGCGTAGGTGGTTTGCGGGGCCTGGAGAACGGCGTCCACGCTGCGGTTGCCATCGAGCTGCAGGCTCAGGCTGGGCACTCCCCCCGCGGAATTGAGGCTGATGGCCCGATCAAAACTGATCGCGAACTGGAGCACCGAACCCGGGCCGTAGGTGCCAGGGGCCGGCATCTGGAAGCTGGTGATCTGGGCGATGTCCGCCACCGGCGTCACATCCACCGTCACCGCCACCGGTGTGCTGGACGTCAAAGCGTTGCTGCCGCCGTTGTCACGCGCCACCACCGTGAACGCGTTGATGCCATTGCCATTGACATCCCGTTCAGGGG
>Ga0310093_1000103_pt1 | contig 15588 bp, 15 predicted proteins | sample LakMicDCLTotalB5_FD_194450 | JGI IMG/M metagenome (GOLD analysis project Ga0310093, IMG submission 194450) | Enriched freshwater cyanobacterial communities from Lake Michigan, Michigan, United States - MI23.DCL.Total.B5 | ecosystem: Environmental > Aquatic > Freshwater > Lake | place: USA...
CCCTTAGCCCTTGACTCTCCTGTCAAGGGGAGTCCATACCGTTAGGAGGTCTCACCTTGCCGCCATGTCCCCATTCCGCTTCACCGCCACCCTGATCGGTCTGGCCTCTGCCCTCACCGGTGCGGCTCCTGCCCTGGCCCAGATGCCCGGTGGCATGAATCACGAAGGGCACCAGGGCATGCCAGGGATGATGAACATGCCTGGGATGTCTGCTCCGGCCGGATCCGCCCCGGCCCATGCTGCCCATCAGCACGACATCGGACCAGCAGGGGAGACCTACGACCTGCGCTACATCGACGCCATGGTTAAGCACCACGAAGGCGCTTTGCTGATGAGCGAGTTTGTTTTTGATATCGGTTCTCCAGGGGTTGGTGCCCTTGCCAATGAGATTTGGGATGATCAGGCGAATGAGATCAAGGCAATGGGGCAATGGCGTAAGGCGTGGTACCCCGAGGCACCTATCTATCCAGTTGCTTACTTACCAGGAGGAGACCCTAACTCCATGAATGGTTTGACTCGGATGAGTGCTAAGCAGATCGCGGCAATGCAAATGATTGATAGCACACCCACCAAGAAGACACGGGTTACTTGGTTTCTAGAGGGAATGCTCCATCACCATGGTGCGGCATTGATGATGGCGCATGATGCGCTCAAGAAAAGCACCAATCCAACAATATTGGGACTTTCGCGAAATATCGTTGTTGCTCAGAGCGGGGAAATCTTTCAGATTCGCAGGATGCTCCAGTTTGACGGTTTGAATAAACCTGAATACCATAACTATGATTCGCTTTTTGCCTGGTAGTCCCCTCTTCACCGTCTCCATCCTTCCTCATTCTTTTTTGCAAATGTTCAAATTGTGCTGCAATCTTAGTTCGATTGTATTTGTCTTTTGCCTGACTTTTTATTGTTCTGCCGCCAGCGCACACAGTCGGGGCATGTATAGGACTCAGGCAGAGGCAGAGAAGCGGGCAACAGAATTGAAGTGCAAAGGAACCTTTAGAATTGATGATGCTTGGATGCCGTGCTCCAGTGAACATGCAATGCATGAAGCACTCCAGAAAAACTAGCAGCCCGCTCTTCTGAATCATGAGAAGCAAAGTCGATCCTCGTAGGATTCATCGTCTTCTGGTTCCTGTTTGTGCTCTCCCTTTGATTCTTACTTCCCTCAGTGGATCGCTTTACGGCACCTTGACCGACAGGGGTGTTGAAGTCACCTGGTTGTTAAAGATGCATACAGGTAACTTTGGATTGTTCAATCTACAACCTTACTATTCCACCATCCTTGGTGTCCTAACCGTTGTTCTTGCTTTGTCTGGCGTTGTGATGTTCACGGGCGTTAGACGAAGAAGATCTGAATCATCACCCTCGTGAGCTTTGCGATTCATCGGGGACTGATTCCACAAGGTGAGCGCTTGACTTGGAGGTGTGAGGTGGGTGCATAGTCGGGAGGTTCAGGTGACGTGGACCCCAGAAACTGAACCAGGAGCACCTCTGGCGTAGATCCCCATTCCTGAGACGCCGTGGGCGTTTGCACGTCAAGCTCCAAGTGATGGTGTACCGGGGCAGGACCCCGGTGTTTTATTGAAGCCCAGAAGTTCTGTTGGCTAGACGTAGGTCGCCCAGCTCTGGCTACCGACCACAGATACACCGCTTCCGGGCGCCAGGGCCGAATTTTCCAGTCGGGCAATCAGTTCATCCGCCGCATTGAATTTGTTGTCGCCATTGCCGAGGAAGATCTCGGTGTTGCTGATGCCGTTGATGGTCACGTTGCGGTAGAGAACTTGGCTGCCGGCCCGCAGCTGCAGCCTGTCGCCCTCGGCCGTTTTGAAGTCCGTGATCTTGGCGTAGTCGCTGGTGCCCTGGCTTCGTATGTTGCCGTCGTTGTAGAAGGTGCCGCGGCTATCGGCGAGCAGGAAGAGATCGGCTCCTGAACCGCCAGTAAGGGTGTCGATCTGGTTGCGGCCCAATGCGGGGGCAGTGGTACCGCTGGCGGGCACGCCGGTTAGCTGATCGTTGCCGCCGCCGCCGGTGATGGTGTCGCTGCCGGTGGTGCCCCAGAGGATCTGATTGGTGCTGGGCGGTTCTGGATTGACAGACAAGGCGATGCCCAGGGCAAACGTATCGGCCGTTCCGGAGTAATAAGGGGTGACCAGAGAGCCTGCTTGAACCCCTCCGGCCAACAACAAACCGGCCACATGGGGTGCGGCCATCGAGGTGCCGCTTAAATAAGTAAGCTGGCCATTTTGGTAATAGGAGAGCACGCTTACCCCGGGTGCGGCGAAATCCACATCGTCAATGCTGTCGGTCCCGGTGATCTGATCCCAGTTCGAGAAGGAGGCCATCTTGTATTGGCTGTCTACAGCGGAGATGGTGAACACATTGGGGTGATCACCGGCCGCTGCCGGGGAGTAATTGTCTGCGTCCATGCCGTCATTGCCGGCAGCCACGGCAAAGCGGATGTTCTGATTAGCGGCATTCTTCACAGCCGTATCAAGAGAGGAGCTGAAGCCCCCGCCCAGGCTCATGTTGATCACCACCTTGCTCTTGGCGAGCCCGTTGTTGTTGATCACAGCAACGGCGTGGTTGATCGCATCAATAATGGAGGTATAGCTAGCGCCTCCACCGCTGCTGTCGAATACCTTCAGCGACACCACCTGGGCGCCGGGGGCCACGCCCACCACACCCTTGCCGTTGGCAAGGGCGGCGATGGTGCCGGCCACATGGCTGCCGTGGCCGTTACCATCGGTGAAGGCCGTCTCGCCACTGACCCAGCTGCGGTGCCAGCTGCTGGTACCGGCCAGGTTGAGATCGCCGGTGGTGCCGAGCACGCCGTAATCGATCACGAAGGCGTAAGTGTCGCTGGCGAAGTTGCCCCGGGTGGAGACATCGTTGCCCTGCCACACGGCCCGCACACCCCAGGGCAGGGTTTCGCCGCTGACGGCGGTGCCATTGGTGTAGCTGGTGAGGGCTGTGCTGCCGATCGCTGCGGGCTGCAGTTCTGAACTGGGGGTTGCGGAGCCGGGAATGGGGGGCTCTAGGAACACGGCGGCGTTGGCCTCCACGCTCTTCACGCCACCGAGGGCCTGCAGGCGCTTGGCCTGTTGATCGGTGATGTTGATGGCAAAGCCGTTGAGCTGGTCGAACACAAGGGTGGGCTGGCCGTTGACCCCCAGGCTGCGCATCAGGGCCTGGGCGCGTTGGCCAACGCCGCCCTAGCCGGGGGCGTCCTTAAGGAAGACGATGAACTCGCGCGCCGTCGCAGGCGTGCCAGTCACGGCTGCCTCCGCTGGGCCGGATCCCTTTTCCGTGCCAGGTGTTGCAGGCCGATCAGCCTGGGCAGTGGCCTGGCCAGTGGAGTTGCCGCCGCCTGCGCTGCTGCCAGTGGGCGCCAAAGGGCTCAACGCCGAAAGCCCGGCGCTCTTCGAAATCGCCGTGCGGTTCAGCCGCTGGAGTGCCTGGAACGCATCATCTTTGTTCCGATTGCTGCCGGATTCCTGCTGCCAAAGCCGAGGCAAGGTTGAAGTTGTCACCGATATGTACCAATTGCTTTTCTACGCAATTGAAGCACATTTGCTGCGCCTGTTCTGCATGCAGCTGCTGTGTTTTAACAGTTAATGGCCCCTCCAGGTGCTGTGGATCACGTCGTCCCAGCTGGCTGACGTCGTCGGCTTCTGACCAGATCTCTTGGAAATCTGAGAGATCTCCCGCTAGCATCAGGTTGGCCATGCCCTGCGGTTGAGAACCAGATCGGGGGTGATCTGATAGCCGTTGCCGTCCTTGCCGGCAGGCAGAAGGCTGAGCAGGTCACCGCGCAGGTGGTCCAGGCGCAGCTGTTTGTTCAGCTCTTTCTGCTCATGGTTGAGCAGCTCCTGCTGTTGCTTGACCTCTGGCTGTGGGACCAAACGGGAAACCATCGAGAAGCGCTGCAGCTGCCCTTTTGGTTTTTATTCCTCCTGCAACGACTGCGTCAGCAGTCCAAGCAGCGACCGCGAGGGGATCCAGAAAACAGGTAACTCCTGCGCGCTTGGCTGACTAGCTGAGGTAGCTACTGCGGACAGGCTTATTGAGGGGATGCTTTGAGCGAAGACCAGTCAGATCCATTCCACTGAAACTCAGTCCTGATCTACCTCGATTGGTTTCAATGTTTTGCTGGCCTGGTCAATCGCACTGGCTGTTGCACCGATGGCTTCGAGGAGCCGCCCTGCTACTGGAGCCAAGGCATCGGCATAGGCGGCTATCGCCAACCAGGCACCAGAGTTAGGACGCGTTGATGAGCGGATCGCGGATTGAGAGTTTTTAGACATGGTTGTGGTGCCGGGTGACAACTGATGGAAGAATTCTTTTTGCTGATGCTTGTGACTGCTCAAGTGGTCTGACTACTTAAGCAACTGCGATATGGATTTTAACGATTCGTCAGTGCCTGGATGGTAATTGGCGTCAGTATCTTGGTGGCGAGACTTCGGCTGGCAAGCAAAAGCTATCCCGGTGACGACTCGTCGACCAAGCAATTCTACCACGTTGAGAGGATCGAGGCCATGCAGATTGAGCTGACTGGTTGAGTCTGTAAATCCCATATTGCCCTCTTCTAGATATAGCTTGATAAAATAATTTAATGTGAGTGACTCTCTTTGTGTTCGGTCGCTGGCGCCCGTTTCTTCCTTCCTGGTTCTCCGCAATCGCAAGGGCGCTATTTCTCCCCTCGCAAGGCAGTCGTTGCTCGTAGCTTCGTCTCAGTCCCAAATCCCCCTGAGGTGAATCGCTTGCAATCGTGTGTAAACCATCGTGTTGCTGATGTCCGCATGGCCTAGCCAGTCCTGAATCCTGCGGGTATCGATGCCCTTGGCAGCCAAGTGGTGCCCGCAGGAGTGCCTGAGCATGTGGGCATGAACCCCTCGCCCAGGCAAGGCCGCCTTGCCGATCCGTTCGACCATGCGAGAGAAGCCACAGGCAGCCCAGGGGCCTCCCCGCTCCGAGGTGAACAGGTGGCGTGTACCAGACGTTTGGGTGCGGATGAGCTTTCTCAGCTGGCGGATCTCTTCTCCACTTAGATCGTGGCGACTGCCCACGCCTCGTTTTACCCGTTGAATGTCGACACGCCCCGCTGCAAGATCAAACTGATCCCACTCGAGGGCAACAAGCTCGGAAGCCCTCAGGCCATGTCGATAGGACAGGAGCACTCCAAGGTGGTCGCGTAATCCATAGCGGGTCTCTTTGGCTGCCTTCAACAGCAGCTCGAGCTCTGCCTCGCTGAGGTACTCGTAGCGTTGTCTTGTCGACTGTTCAGAAAACACCGACTGGGGCCCCTTGGCCTTGGGCGCTAGAAGTCCTGCGGCCACTACCAATAATGCCTCTAACTGTTCATATAATACCTATTTTCTGAACAGTCTCCTGGTCTCTGGCTCAGACGGCAATGGCTTCGATCACGCCATCGAGCCCGGCGCTTTGTCTGTACATAGCCTCATGTTCAGCCCTGGTCCAGGCGCGTTGTGCCCGAGGTTCGACGGAGAAGCTGGCCGCAGGTTCTGGACCTGGGATGGAGCGTGGTCTCTCCAGTTCCTGGGATGCAAGCTCGTAAAGGGCCTCGAGTTCAGGTTCTGTTTCTGGGTTGAAGGGACCTTTCAGCCATGCGCAGCTTTGGCTGGTGCTTGAAGCTGTTAGGGCAAAGGCCAGCTGCAGCACGTAGCTATTCGCCCATAGCTGGTGTGGATTGCGGGTTGTCAGTTCTGAGGGATGGACCCGTTTGGCAGGGATGTCTCCACCCAGCCACCGTGGGGTGAAAAAGGCACCACTCAACCGCACGAAGACCAGGTGTTGATACCCCTGGCTCTGGAGCAGCACGGGCTGGCCTGGCGCCCATGGCTTGCAGGGGTCGAGCTCTAAGTAAGAGATGGGCTTTTGCTCAGGGGTGTTCAGCCAGGCCCTGTGTTCTGCCTCCACATGCTGCGTCCACCAGGGGCAGGGCTTCTCTGCATCGATCCCAGAGGGTTTGTTCTCCAGTCGGAGCGCCAGTGCCCTGCGAAGGGCTTTGTCACGCTCGGTTCCATTGAGGCGGTTCAGCTCCTTCCTCATCTGCTGACGCAACAGCAATGCCGTCGAGGAGTTGAATCGGTTCATCTTCTGTGAGCAAGGTGACGATGTGGGCAAAGGTGTCGGGCGGTAGCTGTTCTTTCAGCTTGGTGGCGATCTCAGTGATCACCGAGCGGCGCATGGATAGTTCTGTACGCCCCAGAGGTTGAACATCGAGTGCGTAGAGCTTTCGGATTGATTCGCTTGTCTTGAGCAGGTCAGAGACCCGGTCAAGGTTCCCGTTCGCCAGTACCTCGTGCTCCAAGGATTGGAGGACTGAGTCGTACTTCTCGAAGAGCTCTGCCCTGAGGGCAGCGGCACCTTCTAGGCACGCGGCATCCAGCTTGGAAAGATGCTTGTTGATATCACGGCGTACGGTTTCAACACCACACCTCTCGCGGGCTGCAATCTGCCGGAGGCTCAGTCCGTGGTCCTTGCGCATGGCAAGAACCCGCAATTGGCGCTCAGCCCTTGCAATAACTTTGGCCGTCGACATAACGTCTCAGGTGCATGGTCTCATAACAAGTCTGGCGAGGGTGTGTAGGGGGAATTTGGCTCCGGGCTCAAGCGCGGTGCGCCCCCGCTCCCCTGTCAAGAAGCGGCCACAAGGGGGGGAGTGATTCCACTCCTGTTCCATTGCTTTTCCACCCTTTGTTCCACGTCTAGTTCCACCCCCTAAAAATAAAAAAAATATCTCTATTCCATTTATACGACTGGGAACTCCCCACTCCCCCCCCGCCAAGGGTGGACGCTCTCTGAACCACTAAGTGTCTGATCATGTTTTTGTCTGCTGCTCAATTGGGGCCGGGAGATAAAACACTTGGGGAGTGTTCCAATGCTCCACATATGACGCTAGAATCAAGTATTTGGAAGGGGTATCGCCGTTTTTGAGGGGTGGAACTAGGGGGGAGTTCAGGGGAGAATCCCCCCTCTGGGGTGGATCTTTTTCAGCTCCCCGCCTCCATCAACGGCTTGTGCGCTATGTACTTCCAGCTCTGCTGGCCTTGGTAGTCCACTGGCTCCAGGAGGCCGAAACCTCGCCGCTCTAGCTCCTGCAGTGCCTGCAGAACCTCTGCGGCCTCTGGCCGTCTCTTGCCAGAGAATGCTTTACGCAGTTGCCCCAGCGTTACAGGTTCGTGCTTCTCCCATGCCACGCGCTGGAGGCGCAGCATTAGGCCGGCTTGCTCGCTGTTGTCCGCCGATGTGAGGCGTACTCCAACGGTCTGATCGAGTAGGTACCTACTGAAGATGATCGCCCGCTGCATGGAATCTGCGCCGACCTCGCCTCCTTTGCCGAGCGCCGAAATGCCTTTAGTCCCCGCAACACGCCAGAGGATGTGAAACAAGGCGGCGAGCCTCCCGATGCGGCCTGCGGACTTGTTGGCTAGGGCGCGCTCGGCCGACGAGAGGCTCGCTCTCTTTCGATCGTGCATTGCCTGCCGCTCTGTCTGAAACAGCACGAAGGCTTCAGGGCTTAGCCAGAGGCGCAGCTCATCCGTCTTGGCCAACGCGTCGTAACAGCGCAAAAGGCAGCTGTGCAGATCGTCCGCTCGCTGTAGTTCGGACGCGTCCAGGCTGGTTGGGAAGTGCTGCGTCACCATCGGTTGCTCAACGACGATGAATCGTGCAGAAAGCCCGGTTTGATCACCATCACCGGTGATTTCCCGGTACACGTCAGGCTGACAGCTACTCAAAAGGGCTAGCCGGCAGCTCTTGTAATCCCGCTCACGGCTTTGATCCACCTTGGCCCCGCGCGCCCCTGTTCCGTCGAAGCGGGAGAGCAGCCAGCCACCGAACGCAACATCCTTGCCCGCCCCACCGGGATCAACCATTTGTCGCAAAGCCTCCTTGCCCTCGTCGAGCCAGATACACATCGAACGGTTTGCCCACTTGTCATGCAACTCCATGTGGACCTCCATACCGGGTGTGGTGGCGTCATTCATTACCAGCGTTTTGGGAAGCCTGGGCTTCGGCCCGGGGGAGGCATCGCCTTGTTCCGATTGGAGCTTCCACTCCTCCAATTTGCGTTCGTAGGCTTCCTTGACCACCACATCGACGCTCTGCTCCCATGGCTGGAGCAGCAAGCGCTTCAGCAGTGGGCTTTTGAGCTCACCGGAGGGCATCAACAGCAGCACCCAGAGCGTCAGGGGCTGTCTGAAATCCTCCATCCGATTCAGTTCGATCTCGCTCTTCAACGGCAATGCCGCTGACAGCCCTGCCAGCAACACCGCCAGCAGCACGTCGTACCGATACTCAGCGAAGGCGCGCATCCCCTCGAGTGCCTCCACGACTGATGGGGGTATCAGTGAACGGACATCAAGACTGGCTGTGACACTGAGCCGTTCGAGTTGATCAAGCGCATCCGCGGTATCGAACTCAGCCTCACGCTCCTTAGCCAGCTGCTGGTGCAAGCCCTGTACATCCCTTGGGCTCCGACTGAAGTCGCTGGCGATCTCATCCAACCGGAACGACAACTCCGATCCGCTGAGACCCTCATCCAACGCTTGCAGGATGGCCTCTTGCAGTGACAGCTTTCCTTTGACCGCGCCCCTTCCCGCCCCCTTCAGTACCCCGTCGGTGGTCGAATCCCCTGTCGCCTGCGACTCACCCGCGAACTTCCGGTAAATACGTAGCGCGACGTCGGGATCCTGTTTGCGGCATGTCGAAGGATCGATTGAGTCCAGAACCCGGTCCGCCTTGTCCTCGATTTCGAGTACGGCTACCGCCTGCTGGATCAGATCATCTGCGCTGCCACTGAACACCAGCCCCTTGGCCGTGAGCAGGTTGACCCAGCTGAACACCTCCTTGACAAACCCTGTGAGCTGCGCACTGCGATCCCCCTCACTGGCATAGGGATGCTCCCCTTTGAGCACAGCTTTGGCCTTTCCTCCGAGCAAGGCCCCCAAGGGAGGCGAGGGTCGAGGAGCGGCAGAAGAGGACGGGTGGATGCCGATGGCCCCGAGGCTGTTTATCTCGACCAGGTCGTAAGCGTGATCAGGGTTGAAAAGCTCGTACCTGCCAGCACCGTTTCGGGTCGGCGCACAGACCGATACACGCGTTCCTGCCAGTATTTCACCCCTGTGCGGACCACCCTCGACGGTCGTGAAGTTGCAGCGCAGTTTCCCTGTCTCCGTGCGCCAGCTCGCCATGCCATCGACAACCTTGACGTAGATGTGCACGCCCCCGCCGGGTGTTCGCTCGATGCGCGTAGCTGTGAGCTCCGGATGACGATCAAGCAGGCCAAGCAAGTCGGCATCCAGGGCTTCTTGGCTCGGGTAATCCTTGCGGTCGAGATCGATGACCACCACATCCGTGGAGGGGATGACGGCCAGCCCGATTGGTTTGCCCTGGGATTCGGCCACATTGAGCCGGCGCATAACCTCGGCCACGTCGATGGGCTTGCTATGGCTTGCCTTCTTCGGGACGCCCGTGACTTGCCAATAACTGGGGTTCTTCCCGATGAAATCGGGCAAGGGGTTGCCGTCTTTGCTCAGTTGTATTTCCCACTGGCCGGTCCTCTTGTTCTTTCGCTTTAGCGGGTACTCCTTGGCGGGTAGCTCCATAGGGATAACTGTCTGAAGGCTCAGTCCCAATCCCGCCATCCGTGTGGCCGCTTCCCTTAGTGCGGCATAGTCCGGCCAGCCTGCAGTTGTTGGTGCGGCCACCGGGATATGAATGCTGTCGGTGTATCCCTCTGCCGCAAACTCCGCCTCAATTTGCTTCACTAACTCGAGGGACCAGACCGGCACCATCGGCTTGTCCGAAGACCCACAGCGCCCGTCGTTCGCGCGGGCCGGCTGGTGGTTCCGGTACTCCTTTAGGTCCTCTCGGATGTTGTTCTGACGATAACCCACCTTTTCTGATGACTCGGTGGCTAAACCGCGCACTATCTGACACCACTCTTTGTTGTCGTTGTAAATGGGTTTTTGGGATTCCACCAAATGAGGAAGCCCGCCCTCGGCTGCGGCGACGCCCTCGAGCTGAGGTTGAGGCTCCGAGGAAGGCTCTAGCGCGGGCACCCCAACAGCGAGCTCTTTTCTACGCCTTTGGCGGAGCTTCACCACGGCATCCTTGCTGACACCATGGCGCTGGCCAAGCGCCTTAGCTCCAAGCGCTTTAATACCGTCTTCTAGTCTTTGCAGTCCCTCAGGCGTCTTTGGATACGCCGCCGGCAGAGCTCCGCGACCCCGCTTAACCAGGCTCTCCTGTTCGGAGGTGGCGCGGGGCGTCGCCCGAATTGGAAATTGGGTGGTCTCCATTGAGAAGGTGACGGCCTGTTTAGAGGTGGTGGCTCCCAACGCAGCGGTCCGGAGGGCGTGGGTGTTCGACATCACGGTTGCTGGTTTGTGGTGGGTTTGCTAGCAGCGGTCCTCGTGTTGGCGGCCACTGCCGTCAATTCGCTCAGCCTTTTCTCGAGGGCCCCGATGTTCCAAGTGATCGGGGCGTTGGGCTCAGGTCCGCGCAGATAGTGCGTGCCGGGTGTCACTAACCCAGCAGGAATTAGCCGTAGAAGCGTGCGTGAGCTACGCCCAAAGTGTGCGGCGGCAGGAGCCGTCCTCAGCCATGGTGTGGACATTGATTCAGATAAGCGAATCCCATCTGGCCGCCATAGCGACAGAGGGGTGGATGTGACTCGCTGGATGGACTGCTTAGCAGCCGCTCACCATGCGCGGTTGTACGCGGTTTGGGATCCTTGGTTCCGTGACTGCCGCTCGGTCCCCGTCAGGGGCGACTCGCCGCTGGTCACACCGTCGTGGTGGGTGCGGGCGGAGCCGGTGCCGAATGGTGTCCTCCGGTTGTCCCTCTCAGATTACCACCGGTTGTGCCTACTAGCGCGCACTTCGACTAATCCACACCGTATATGGTGGTTGGTGTGGGTGTACCCCAGGGAGGGGAATTAGGTTTCCTGTAGTTGTTTGGCTGCGACCGTTTTGGTGCGCTCGAGTGCGCCGGCCAGCATCTCGGTGTTTGTGCCGCTGTAGTGACTCCCGTGCGTCTGCACTGAGTGGCCCATGAAAGTTGCAGCTACACGGTCAGTAAGCCCGTAGACCTCGCTGGCTCGAGCCGCATAGGCGTGCCTCAAGCTGTACGGAACCAATACGTTGCCTGTGCTGCCGGTGGTAGGCGTAGCGGCCACCTCGGCAACCAGCTGCCGCCATATCGGTTGGCGCTCGAGGTATTGGTGCAGGGCATCACCAACCCTCGAGCTGCGGCAGGCGGCGGGTAGGGCTTCCTGACCCCGCTCGGACAGCAGGGCCAGCAGGTTGGCTGATAGGCCGGTTAGGCCCACCGGGTCGAGGCCCACAATTACCCTCGGTTTGGTGCCCTGAGGCTTGCGGGCGGTGCGTTTGCGGTAACCGCAGTGCAGCATCTCGCCGTTGGCTGTGATGGCGCTCAGTTCGATGGGCCGCAGGCCAAAGCAAGCCAGCAGGCCCACCGCCGTGCGCCACTCGGGATTGGAGATGCCAACCAGCAAGCGGCTGATTTGGTCGTCCTTAATAAAAGTGCTCATCATGTGACCGGCCTGCTTCACCCCGATCAAGGCGCCTAGGTCGTTAGGCGGCAGCCAGCGGGCCTCGGCGCCCTCATCTTCGACCGCATAGCGGAGCATCTGGGCCACGTATTGGATTCGCAGGCGGCGGCCGGTGCTGCCTGGTTCGCCTCCATAAATCTCCACCAGCTTTTGGAGAACGCCATGGCCGCTGATTGGTGCCGGCTTGGCGGTGAGCACTGCCAAAGCCTTTTCAATAGGGGCTCTGTAGTTGCGGTGCCAGGTGCGCTCGCTCACTTCGCCGCCGGCTATCTTGCGCTTTCGGAACTTTTCGGCCACTTTCGCCCAGTTGGTGCCTGCGTTGCAGAGGTTGCTGGCCTCACCGGTGACGAGTACCTCCACTGCCTCCCCTAGCGATTTTCCATCCACTACCAATGGCTTGGCGGCTGCAGCGATAACAAGGAGGCGTGCCTGACTGGTGCCGGCCCAGGGAAGGTCCAAAACGGTGGTGCTGCGCACCCCGTCATCGAAGCGAACGCTCAGCTGGATACGCCCGCGGATGTCGCGCACGCTCCATCCTTCACCGTTTTGGCCGCGCAGGGCAGTGCGCATGGAGGAAATCCATGTGGGGCGCTTGGCCTTGGTGGTTTTGGCGGCTCTTGTGTGCACGGATGACCAGCTGCCTTATTTCCCCCGGTATTGTGCGCACGGTTGTGCGCATGAGTCAACACATTCGTGCGTACAAGTGCTTACAAGCATTTCACTGCTTTTTGGTAGAGCCAGTCTTGGACTGGTTTTTTAAGACGCCCCCTGTTGGATTCGAACCAACGACCGGCTGCTTAGAAGGCAGCAAAAATGCGAGTCGCAATAAGGGGTTTCGAGGCTATGACTGGGATGTGCCTTGCATGGGGCACCCAGGGGTCCCCCTGTGGACAGGGTTTTTGGACAAAGTTGGACAAGTTTTGTCCAAACCTGGCGAGGCAGGGGCGCCCCCATTGTTGGTATCAAATGGCCCGGTCATTTGCCCCGACCCCCAACCGCTGCTCCGATTCCGTAATCACCATCGCCACCTGTAAATCCCGCAGGGTCATCAGCAGATGGCACCCCAGCATCCGAATGCCCAGCGCCACCGCTTCTGGGTCGCCCGAGGCCATGCACCACTGGTAGCCGCCCTCAAGCTGCTCCAGTTCCGACAGGGCCCGCAGGGCTGCTTTCTCTGCGGCAAGCATCGGGCGGGTTGGCATCAAATGGTGTGGTGACTATTTCCCAGTCTGCCGAGGCCGGCGCTATCTCTCCCCAAGCAGGTCTACCCAAGTCACAGACCCCCAACCGCCGCTGATGAGCTGTTGGGCCCTGTGCTCTGCCGCCTGTTTTTCTACAGGGTCTACTGCGGCCCATTGCCGGAGAATCTCGCTCCATGGCGCCTCTAGTTCGCCCTTTTCCTGATGGCGTTTGGCCCTGGTCATCACCTGAACCTCGCCAGTAGCAATCGACCCAGCAGCAATGCCGATTGCGCACTAATCACCACCCCCGCATCGCACTCCACCGTTGCCGGTGTTGCCCGCAATGCCTCTCGCAGTTGGCTGATGGCCTCCAGGTTGGCCGCTGCCCGCAGCTCAGGGGTTGCATCCAGCACCGCCAGCAAATCATCCAGCGGGGATTGCAGCGATGACCGCTGCCCCGCCACCAAATCCCACAAGCTTTCCAGGTCGCTCATCACGCTGCCACCAACTCCCGACCACCCGCAAGCACCACCCGAAGGCGTGCTTTTGCTGCAGCAAGTTGAACGCCAGCACCGTGCCTGGTCTCCCCAATCAGTGGGCCCAAGGCCACCACACTCACCCCGTCCAACTCCGCAAGCTCCACCAGGGCCAAGGCATCGCTGGCCTCCTCCTTGGCATGGGCCATCACCAAATCCAAATCCAGCTGCCGCAATAACTCCGCCCCCTCATCCCTTCCGTCATCGAACAGTTCCAAAGCGGTGCCGCCATCTGAATCAGCCCCAGGCAACCGGGCATCCAGGCTGACAATCGACGCCAATGCCGATACCGCCAGCTGCGCCTCAGCAAGCTTCTCCACCGTGTACCGGTGCTGAGGCCATGCAGCAATAAAAGCCTCCACCGTTTGCCCTGCAGGGCGTTGCAACCACCTGCGGTTCAGGTCCTGGAGAATCGTCGGGATTTTGTAGGCGCCTCGGTATTTGATGAGGTCCTTCTGAATCGCCTGAGTTATCCACCAGTACGCCATCGTCGAAAACTTGTAGCCCCTCGTCGGGTCAAACTTCGTTGCTGCGGCGTGCAGGCCAATGGCACCGGCCTGGAGCAAATCCTCGAATTCCAGTGAGCAACCAGCGCCCTGAATGCCACGGCTGTACTTGCGGGCGATGGGGACCACCAATCTCAAGTTGCCCTGCACCAGCCTGGTCAATGCACGCTGGCCAATCCGCTTCTGCCTTGCCGTTGAACCATCAGCCTGCATTCGTTGAATGGCGGCGCCAAGTATCAACTGCTCGTCGTAACCAACAATCGGGTGGCGGGCGGCTGCATCAAGCCACATGCCCACACTGTCTTTACTGCTCATCCTTTTGGTGACGAAGAGGGTGGCCAAGGGAGTGAACGAAGCCCCCGCTTCAACTCCCCCGACCAAGTAAGCCCTCACATCACGGAAGGAGAGGCTCCTTCATCTTGGCAGCGGTTTAGAAGTCCGGGCGCAGGCTGTTTTGCACCAATTGCAGGCTCTGGATGTAAGCGTCCTGTTGCTGCGCCTGGATTTGTGCCTGCATTTCAGCGTTGGCTTCCTTCTCCCGCTGCCTGTTCGCCAGGAACCGCTCCTCTGCAGCCTTCAATTCACCTGCTCGAATCTGTGCATAGGCAACAGGGCGGCGAATCTGTAACTCGGTGCGCAGTGCAGGTGTCAACTCAACACCCTCAACACCCTGCTCATAGGCAGCAGCCATCAAGCTCAATGGGGCACCTGCTCCAGCCTGACGTTGCAGCTCCTCAGCTACATCAGGCGCCACCATCGTCAACGCTGCCTGGATAGACCTGGCCGTAGGGCTCTCATCCAGCCAGGGGTTCTTTGGGGACAACCGTGAGGGGTCAATCCCTGCCTTTTGCGCTGCATCCAAAAGCGCCTGCAGTTGCGCCTTGCTCAGCCCTGAATCTGTAGCCATTGGTGGGTCCTGCCCGATAACCAACTAAGGCTAACGAGCCTGATTTGCCCCACCCTGAGTAGACCCTGCGGCTTGTTGTTGTTGCCGCTGCCCAACAGTCGAGCCCTCAACCTTTGCCCGCCCATGCTCCAATCCCATCTGCTTGGCATGGCGTAGCTCAGCTACCCGAATCCCTCGGTTGAAACGCTTCACAACCATCTCCTGATGGCGTTGGGCCTTCTTCACATCGCCCTGGGTCTGAATCTGCCTGGCCGCCTTCTGCAATACCCTCACCTGCTCATCAGGGCCCTTACCTGTTGCCTTAGCCGCAGCCTTAGCGCTGGGCTTGCTAGCGGTCCTGGCAGTGGCCTTTGCGGCTGGCTTACTTGCACCCCTGGGTGTTGCCTTCACACTCGGCTTTGCCGCAGCCCTCGCGCTTGGTTTCGCTGTCCTAGACGGTTTTGCAGCAGCCATGGGTCAATAGCATTCTCCTCCCATTCTGACGCCAAATACAGCCCTCAACCCCTACTCCAACCACGCCAACAACACTTCCCGCGCTTCTATCAATCGACCCATCATCGCCCCATCCCCACCATGGTCAGGATGTTGCAAATGTGCCTGCCTCTTGAATGCCACTCGCACCTCCTCGCCGCTAACCGGTAGCCCCATCAGCCCCAGCACACCCGCTGATAAATACACCTGCGGGCTTACCTGCTCATGCTTACGCCGATTTGCCTCATGCTCTCGCTCCTGCCTTCCCCATTCCGCATCCGTTGCTGATTGCTCTGCAGCAGCACGTCTTGCCTCCTCATACATCGCCTGTCGCATTCGTTCCCAATCGCCCCCGCTCATTCCTTCACTTGGCATCGGCCCGCCACGT
>Ga0310093_1000130_pt1 | contig 14215 bp, 10 predicted proteins | sample LakMicDCLTotalB5_FD_194450 | JGI IMG/M metagenome (GOLD analysis project Ga0310093, IMG submission 194450) | Enriched freshwater cyanobacterial communities from Lake Michigan, Michigan, United States - MI23.DCL.Total.B5 | ecosystem: Environmental > Aquatic > Freshwater > Lake | place: USA...
TCATCCGTAAAGCCGAATTCAACCCCTCCGTCTGGATTTCGCCAGTCATTGCCTGGTCAGCAGTGTTATTGGCAATCTTTTTGAGCTGGCACTTCTTAAAAAGCTCTGCCAAACCCCAGCCCAAAAGCACCAAAGCCAGCTTTATCCTGCTTAGCTATCTAGGAAATACGAGCTATTTAGGATTTCCAGTCATCCTGCTGCTGCCCCAACTAGGCCCCCAATACTTTAGTTCGGCCGTTCTTTACGACATCCTTGGCACACTCGTGGCTGGCTACGGCCTGGGCGTATTCATTGCCGGTCAAGCTGGGCACCATGGTGCTGAAGGCAATCCAACTTCAAGTAGTCGCGCCAGCGAAGCCGGATTATCGATGAGCGGCACCAAGCGCGGTGGCATGGGGGCCCTCCTGGACGCGCTCACCGAGGTTGCTAGAAACCCTACCTTTTACGCTTTCTTCGTTGGCCTCTATCTAAAGACCCTAACGATCCCCGAGTGGCTCGTGTCGGGGCTTGGTGCCATTGCATGGTCATCAATCATGGTGGCACTGATTGTGATGGGCATGAGAATCCAACAACTCTCTTCCAAGCTCAACCTAAAACTTGCAATCCAACCTGTCCTGATTAAAACTATTCTAGTTCCCCTGGTGCTGGCTGCTGCGTTAACCGGATTCGGTCTAGAAGGACCCCAGCGCTTAGTGCTAATTCTGCAATCGGCCATGCCCTGCGGATTTATTTCATTGGTCCTAGCAGAAAACTATGGGCTTGACGTCGATCTCACAGTCGCCTCAATCTTACTTTCTTGCATCGTTTTTGCCTTCATGCTCCCCATCTGGACAACCCTATTTACAACTTGGTAGAGGTGGGTCCTTAGGCCAATATCTACCAGCCTGAATAGTTCCTGCCCAAATGCTGACTTAAGTAGCGAAGGCCTGGTCCAGCCCCCAAGTCATCGATCCAAAACGGGGCCATTGTTCTTCAGCTTGAACAAGCCCTCTCTCACCTGCTAGAATAACCACAAATTTTCAATTAACATGAAGAGACGGGATTTTATTGCCATCGGGGTTGCCAGTGGTCTGCTGGCCTCCTGTAAATCAATTGGATTACCGGGCGGCGTTGACAGCAACCAGAGCAAGCACGATCTAGAAGTTTGGTGGTCTGAGGGATATTATCCTGAAGAAACCGATGCGATTGAAACGATCTTCGCAAATTGGCAACGGATTACTGGTAACAAGGTCAACCTAAGTTTCTTTAGTGAAAATGAACTCGCGGCAAAAGCTAATTCTGCCATCGATGGTGGTCCCACACCTGATCTTCTCTATGGCTACGGCATCAATGATACAGTTGTTCCCACTCTCAGCTATAATAACAAACTAATTGCCCTCGACGATGTCGTCAAGCCAATTCAGTCCGACTTATTACCAGGGGTGATTGATGGCGTTACCTATCTAAACAAAGAAACAAAGGTTAAGTCGGTCTATGCGGTTCCAATCTCTCAGCACTCCGTTAATCTCCACTACTGGAAAGATCTGGTTGAGGAGGCCTTTGGCGGCACTGACAAAAAAATCAACATCTCGAATAATTGGAAAGAATTCTGGGAATTCTGGCACACCACCCAAAAATCTTTGCGCAACAAGGGCTACGACGAAATCTACGGGATGGCCCTCCCTATGTCGAGCCTGGCTAGGGATACCAGCTATATCTTTGAGTTTTTCCTAGAGGCCCACAATGCCAAAATTGTGTCCCTATCAGGCAAGCTCAATGTCGAAAATCCAGCTACGCGTCAGAAAATCATCAATGCAATCGAAGATTATACCAGTAACTACAAAGAAAAATATGTGCCTACAAGGGCGACAAGCTGGGCAGACCCTGATAATAATATTAATTTCCTTAGCAGCCTTTCCGTGATGACTGCTAACCCAACCCTTTCAATTCCAGGCTCTCAGCTGTCTGACGAAATCGCCTACTTCGAAAGGCTTGGCTCCTTGCCTTGGCCCAACAAGCTTGACGGCTCGCCGATGCAATCCTTCATCTCGGTGAAGCAAGCTATTGTCTTTAATAGTTCTAACGTAGCCAAGGCCAAAGACTTACTGGCTTACGTTCTCAAAACAGAAAATTTAAGTCGTTATGTGGAAGGTTCCCAAGGTCGCTTCCTGCCCACCACAAAGTCGATCATGGCAATGCCATTTTGGCAAAATACTAAAGATCTACACATCGCCACTGCAAAGCAAATCCTGAAGTCTTCAAAAATACCAGGGTGGATTCTCAATCCTGCCTACAGCGAAGTCATTGCTAAAAACATCTGGGGTAAGGCCATTGAGGCTGTTGCCACCGGCACCCTATCGGCAGAGAAAGCTGTTGACGCAGCGATTACTGAGATCCGCAACATTTTTGCTGGTTGGAACTAAAAACTGAACCATGAAAAGTCGTACTTTTTGGATCAAGCTCTCCGTCGCCACCTTGGCCTCCTCAAGCGTCATCTCTCTAGTCACCTACCTGGTTGCCAATGTTCCCCTAGGGGCCCAAGCACTCACGAACCAGCAGGCTATCTTGAATGAAAAGCAAGGCCGTATTGCGCAATGGTGGAAAGAGGAAGTCAACGCAATCAGCAAAGATCTTCAGAATCCCAAACTGGTGGAGCGTTCCCTCACTATTCTGCAAGCAAAACGCCATGGTCGCGCAGATATTAATTCTGCCAACAGCCTTGCTCTCGAGGCAATTCTCGCCAATCATGAGCAAAATCGCAACAGCGCATCATTGCTAACAAAAGGTGGCATTGTTGTTTTTTCAACTGATCACGATAAATTTGCAGCCTATCAACCTCTTAAAAATACAACGACCAGCCTCGACCTAGAAGAACTACCAAGTACACCCCTAAACTTCTTTACCAATTCAATCTCTGGCCTGCCTGCGATCTCAGTTGCCCTACCTATCTACACAGGTCCCCAGAAAAAAGCTGGATTCCTGGCAATTGACCTCAATCTACGCAAGCTCAATGACCAAATTGCCGATCCAGCCCCTACCAGCAAAAAAGCTCATCAGAATGGATCTGCTCCAGTCACATCCTACTTGGTAGCACGCACTTCCCTTGACCAAGCCACCTATATTGCGCCGCCTGCACAAAGCCCACCCGACTACGAATTCAAGCCCCTAGATAGTGTGGGTATTCGCAAGGCTCTTGATGGAAATTCGGGCCAGGGATTCTATCTCAATAGCGAAGGAGTTCCAGTCATTGGCGTTTATCAATATCTCCCTAATTTTCGCACGGCCCTGCTGGTTGAAAGTCGCCAAAAGGATATCTACACATCAGCTCGATTAATGGCTCTACACATTTTCGAAGTCGGTGCACTTCTATCGCTGCTCAGCTTGGGGGTGGGTTTACTTGTGGATCGAAAGCAGGATCAAACCTGAGGGTCCTAAGTCCAGCTTCGCAAGACTTTATCAAACTAAGAAACATCACACCAATTCCATGGCAGTTTCGCTCGAGGCTAATCCCAAATCTAGTAAGATTCCCTTTTTGCCGGACCTATCAATCCTTAGGCGCCTTCAATTTACCTTTACTTTTCAAATCACAGTTGCACTTATTGCCTCTTTTTGTCTAGGCAATGTAGCACTTTTCCAAATAGCATCTAAGCGCTTGCTAGCCAATGAACAAAGGCGTTTCCGCGACAATGTTCTTTACTTAAGCAGTAGCATTCAGGCCTATCAGGATTCTATCGATACGGAACTTGCTTTTGCTTCTAATTCACCTGAGGTGAGGAGTCTTGATACGAAAAGGATTCTCGCGGAACTCAAACCGATTATCGAAGCTAACCCTTTGCGAAAATGGCGTATTTGGAGGCGGGATGGCAAATTGTTGGCAAGCATGCCTCTAGAAACCAATATTCGCCTCAAAGAAAAAAGGATTCTCAGGGCTCCATATTTCATCAAAGCGCTCAATGGTCAAAGTAATTACAGCATTCGCTCAACTCTTGTTGGGGCAAGGCTTGAAGGTTGCCTAGAGGCAGCCCATCCTATCTATCCAGTTAACAGCAATATTAAAACGACAAAGCCCTCCGCTGTTCTTTCTTTTTGTCTGCCAATTTCAAAAATCGGCCGTGACAGCGGCCTTATCAATGTTGAAAAAATAAGTATGGCTAACCAGTCTGGGGCTGGCAAGCCAAAGGACGATTACCTTGCCATCCACCGCGGTAAATACAATGGCCGCTTATTTTTTATGATTGCATCGTCCGGCAATCTCGTCTTCCCGACAGTCTCAACCAATGGGTTTGATCATATTTCTCTGCTAACACCTCGCCGCCTTGCCAAAACCAACTATCGCGCTTTTGTTGATGCGGCTGCTGATTTACCGCTCAGGAATACGTTGCAACGGGTTGAAGTAGACGGCCATTCCTTCTTCCTCTATGCCCATAAAGTCAATGAAAACTGGACAGCCGTTAGCGTCGTTGATGAGCAAACAATCTATGCGCCGCTGAACAGAAATCTGTTTGAGCTGGTCCTGATCCAATTGTTCACATTGTTGGCCACCAGCGTCGTTATTTTTTATGTATGCCGCCAACTGGTCAAGCCCCTGAAAGCGGTTGTTTCAACCGTTTCGCAGCTAAGCAACCTTGAGATTCCGCCACAACAGCCCAAATGTCTCTCCGCTTCCAATATTATTGAAATTAGCCAGGTTTCCGCTGCGATTAGCAAACTCTCTTTTGCGATGGATTCGTTCAGTCGCTATTTACCACGCGAAGTCGTTAGGTCTGTACTGAACTCCAAGCAAAGTGCTCGTCTCGGCGGGGAAGTGCGCGAGCTGGTGATGCTCTTCACGGATATTCGCAACTTCACAACCTATTCAGAATCGAGTGATGCCATCATGATTCTCGATCATCTGAATACATACATGACGGCATTAACATCCCGAATCATGGAAACATCGGGAACCATTGACAAGTATATTGGCGACTCGGTGATGGCCTTTTGGGGAGCTCCCTACACCGTGGATCAACCAGCCTGCAAGGGCTGTACGGCTGCGCTTGCGGTACAAGAAGAAACGTCTCGGCTTAACCGAGAATGGGAGAAAGAGGGGATAGACCTGCAATTCTTCACGCGTGTTGGCGTCAATATTGGTTCGGTAATTGTAGGCAATGTGGGCTCGGAAGAGCGCTTTAACTACACCGTAATCGGAGACCCCGTCAACCTAGCAAGTCGCCTCGAAGGCACAAATAAATTGTATGGAACCGGTATTCTCGTGAGCCAGGCAATCGTTGATGCCGTTAACACGGAAGATAGCCTCCATGATTTTTGCTTCAGGTTGATTGATCGGGTCAAGGTCAAGGGCAAAAACCTATCGACCGATGTCTATGAGTTGGTTGGCTATCGGAGCCATTTCCATGCGCTCGAATTGGAAGACCTGGCAATCGCCAATGCGATCATGGCAACGTCCTTGGAGGGTGGTGTGAGCGCAGGTCTTGAGCAGTTACTCGTTTTACCTAGTGACAAACCCCATACTCGCTTTCTACTCGAACTTCGTACCATGCTGACGCAGCGGCTGCCAGGTAGCGAGCCTGCCTGATTTTAAGTTGATATCCAATCCATAACGTCTATTACCCTTGAAGACACGTCGAGTGGCCGCCAACCCATCACTTTGATCACGCATAAAACTCGATGCAATAGCCAAATCCCTTCCCATTCAACAATCGATAGACTTTACCGGACAGATCGCCAAAATCAAGTAGCCTTGGTTAAACAACTCTCCTCTCTCAACTAGACAATTCAACGCTAGACTAACCCTACAAGTTGGTAGTTTCAATGCCCAACCCCCCCAAGATTTGCACCTTGATCACTGGGAGGACGACCAGGAGGACTGGACAACAAACTCGTCATCTAGCCTTTATTCGACGCCTTTCTGCAACCTTGGTTGCTGGCATGCTTATAGGGATGCAACCGGCCCAGGCTGCGCTTCGGCTCCAGGTTCGCTTTGGGGAGCTTGAGCGCTCCATCGCGGTTGCCGACCTAGCCCAATATGCGGAAACGGGCCAGGCTCCGCCAGACTTGGCCTGGTATTTGAACCGCATTAGGGCACCGGATCGGGTGGCCTTGAGGAAGGCCCTGAGCCAAAGCATTCCGTTCACTCCTGTGATGGTGTCGAATTTGCTGGCCACCCCGATTGGCCAGGAACTCGTTGCCCAGTTAGCCAAAACCCTGGCGCTGCCAGCTGGTCCAGCCCAGAACGCGCTCCAGGCCGCCCTGTTGCTGGGGGCAGCCAAAACGGGCCAACTGCGCCTGATCGACGCCCTCGAGGCCTTTCCCCTCCAGGAATTGCCCATTAATGGCGATGCTCTTGTGTCGATCAGCCGTCAACTGGGCAGCCAACTCAATGAGCAAAACAATCTCTACCCAGGGCTGCTCGCCCAATTGAGCAAGGCTGGGCCCAAGCCCGTTGCCGCAGGCCCTGATTTTTTTGGCGCTGCCAAGCCGGGCAAAGTGACCTACACCAGCAAGACCTTTCAATTTGTTGATCGGGCGGGCAATACCATTCAAGCGCTGATCAATCTGCCGATTAACAAGCGTGTCAACGTCAAGCCAACCCTAGTGGTCTTGGCGCCAGGCCTGAATACGAATTACACGGCCTTGCTCTATGTCGGAAACCATCTTTCCAGCCATGGCTATGCGGTGGCCACCCTTAATTTTCCCTATACCAGTACTAATGCCATTCAGTCGGGCATTGCCGGAACGGCAGCGATTCCAAGTCCGAGCGCCTGGTTCAGCCAGCCAACCACCATCAGTGATCTGATTGATGAGGTGCAACGCCGCTGGGGGGATCGGCTCGATAGCAACCGGGTAGGCGCCCTAGGCCAATCCCTGGGGGGCTACACCGTCACCGCCCTGGCCGGGGCACCCCTGGATTGGACCCACTTAAGGGAGGCCTGCAAGCGCTATGCCAATCCCAACCAGGTGGAAATCAATCTGGCCAAACTCTGGCAATGCCAGGATCCCAGCCAGCCCGTCCAAACCTTGAATCAGGCCGATGCCCGCATCAAGGCCGTGATCGCCATCAACCCCGTCACCAATCCGATCTTCAGCGCAAGCTCTCTGCGGGCCCTGACCACTCCCTACATGATGATCGCAGCAACCGACGATTTCTTTGCGCCGCCGCTGTCTGAACAACTGCTTCCCTATACCTCCTTCAAGCAAGCTGATACCTATCTAGCGCTCGTGAACAAAGGCACCCATCTCTCCTTTCTGGCGGGCACATCTAACCTTCCCAGCTTCCTTGTTGGTCCTACCCAACGGGAAGCCTTTGACGAACTCAAAGCCCTCTCGCTGTTGTTTTTTAATCGCTATCTGAGCGCGGTCGCCAAATCAAACGACTTGATACCGCCCCAGTCAACCTTGCTTGTGGGCGTGGAGCCCCTGCAGATGATGGTGATTCGGCAGCTTGACCAGCAGGTGGTGCGTTCTGCCGCACCAATGATCTGCGATGCGAATTCCCCTGTCTGTTGAGGCGATTGCGATAGGCCCTTGCAACGAGTTCATCCCACCGAAACGCCGCCTTCTGCCTCCATGGCGGTCACCAAACGGTGCAGGGCAAGACACAGGCCATCGCGGCGGTGGGGCAGATCAACGCTGGCCAGCTGGTGGGCCTGGTCGACCTCAATGCGCTGCAGCCGCACGGCCCAACCTCCACCTCAGGCCGCCCCAACCCACCCCTGACACCACCGCCACGCCAGGGCAGTTGCCGGCTCTGGTAGTCCCTGCAGGGGCTGAGCTGACCAGCCGACAGAGACAACCCCCAGGCCGCTAGCGCAGCACAAACCAATCGCTAGCCCTTCAGGTTCTCCCTTCCCCGAACAGAATTGGTCGCAGCCTTCCCAGATGGCGGAGACAGAGCACCTTGCAATCACCCAGCGTTCTCACCACCCTGTTGATCCTGTTGGTGGGGCTGGCCCTGGCCCGGCTCAGTGCAGGGAAGCTGGCCCGCTGGGCGGTGCCGGCGATCGTGGTGGAGCTCTTAATCGGCTTTGGGCTGGGCAACAGCGTGCTGCCCTTCGCCGCCATCAAACCGCTGAGCGGCCTCACGGAACTGGGGGTGTTGGCACTCTTCTTCCAGGTGGGACTGGAGGTGCGCGGCGATCTGCTGCTCTCCCGGCGCGGCACGATCCTGCGGCTGGTGGCCCTGAGCTGCCTGGCACCGCTGCTGGGCTACTGGCCGCTGACGCTCGGCTTCGGCATGGCCCCAGCCACGGCGCTGCTCTGCCTGGCCTGCGTGGCCGCCACGGGCACGGGGGTCACCCTGCAGCTCCTGACCCAACGGGGCGCCATGCACACCCCCTCGGGCCGATTATTGGTGGGGGTCTCCGTTCTCGATGACCTGCCCGCCATCGGACTATTGAGCCTCTCGGTGGCCCTGGGGGGCAGCAACTGGAGCAGGGGCCCGGGATGGCCGGGGATGCTTCTGGGTCTGGGGGCAGCCGCGGCCAGTCTCGTGCTAGCGAACCTCTGGCGCCACCGCGGGGGCCCAGCCCCGAACAGCCCCCTGACGGTGCTCATCCTGCTGATCGGATCGGCCTGGGTTGGGGAAGCAAGTGGCCTCACATCCCTGCTGGGGGCCCTGTGGGGCGGCGTGCTGTTCAACCGGCTCAACCCAGAGAACCAAGGGCTGGGGGGGTTGCTGACGGTGCTATCGGGGGTGTTTCTGCCGCTCTACTTCATCAGCGTGGGCATGCGCATCCAGGTCAGCACCCTGATGCAGAGCCAGGCCTGGGGGCTAGCCCTGTTTCTGCTAGCGCTGGCGGTGGTAGCGAAGCTGCTCTGCGGCTTCGGGGTGAGCGCCAACGATCGGCGCGCCGGTATCGACCGGTGGCAGGTGATCTACGGGCTGATGCCCCGCGGTTTGCCGGGGTTGGTGTTCGCCAGCACGGCCCTAGCGGCGGGGGTGATCAATGGCGTGCAGTTTTCAGCCCTGGTGCTTATGGTGAGTGGCACCACGGTGGTGGGGCTGCTGCTGTTGGAACGGCGGCTCCAGGCGCAACCCAGAACCCCAGGTGCAGACTCCGGTACCATGGCAGGCGTTGATGCTCCCTTGGGGGGCTGCGCTGATCAGCCGGCAGAGATAGAGCCCAAGGCTGGTGCCGCGGGCGTCGCGGCAAGACTCTGAGAAACGTTGAAACAGCTTGGGCAGTTCCACTCTTCCCTGTAAACCCTTGCAGCACTTGGGCTTTCGGCCAACGGGGCTGGCGGGACTCGAACCCACGACCTACGGTTTAGGAAACCGTCGCTCTATCCGGCTGAGCTACAGCCCCAGGTGGGGTCAAACCCCTGACGGCATTATGGGCTGTGAAAGCAGGCGAGGTGATCGCGATCGGCAACGGCGCACCGGCCTTGGTCGGGGTGGCGATGCCGGTTGAGGAAAGTCCGGGCTCCCCAATGGCCAGGCTTGCTGGGTAACGCCCAGTGCGGGTGACCGTGAGGACAGTGCCACAGAAACACACCGCCGATGGCCGTCCCGGGGCAACCCAGGCAGCACAGGCAAGGGTGCAAGGGTGCGGTAAGAGCGCACCAGCAGCATCGAGAGGTGCTGGCTCGGTAAACCCCGGCTAGGAGCAAGGCCCAGGGACAACGGTTGGCCATGGCACCCGTCCCGACCACAGTGCGCCGCTTGAGGCCGCCGGTAACGGCGGTCCTAGACAGATGATCACCCCCCCGGCGGGGCTGCGGCCCCGCCGGGATGAACAGAACCCGGCTTACGTCCTGCTTTCACCCCCTTGCCAGTCCCCCGGGACCTGGCCCTGCCAGACCCAGCCAGCCCGCATCACCCCCACGCCCACCCCGATGACGCCCGATCGCCGGCGGCAGTTGCTGGCCTTTCTCACCAGCCTGGGCCTCGATCCAGCCCCCAGCAGCGCCGAGGCGCTCGCGCCCCTGGATGAGGCCCTCAGCCACACCTCCGCCGGGTTGGCCTTCAACCACGAACAGCTGGAATTCCTCGGCGATGCGGTGCTGCGGCTTGCTGCCGCCGAATTCCTCGAGCGCCACCACCCCCAGTTGAAGGTGGGCGAGCGCTCCGCCCTGCGGGCCCAGCTGGTGAGCGACCGCTGGCTGGCGGAACTGGGCGAGACCTGCCAGATCGAGGCGGTGCTGCGCATCGGCCCGATCGCCGCCGGTGACAAAAGCGGCCGGGCCACCCTGCGGGCCGAGGCCTGTGAGGCCGTGATCGGCGCCCTCTACCGGATCTGGGGCACCCTGGAGCCGGTGCACCGCTGGCTCACGCCCCACTGGCAGCGCACGACCGCCGAACTCCAGGCCGATCCCCATCTCCACAACTGGAAATCGGCCCTACAGGAGTGGAGCCAGGCCACAGGCCTGGGTCTGCCGAACTACAGCAGCCGCGAATGCAACCAACTCCACGGTGACCCCAGGCGCTTCCACTGCGCCGTGGCCCTAGGCGAACGGGAGCTAGGGGAAGGTTGGGGGGGCTCCCGCCGGCTGGCGGAACAACAGGCCGCCCGCATGGCCCTCGAAGCCGTGCAACCCAAGGGAGGCCCCCCAGCCAGCCCCTCCTGAGGCGACCGAGCCAGATGGCAGAACAGCTGGATCAGACCGGTTCGAGGGTGGTCAGCGGCACGGTGATCAACTTGTCCCAGTTGCCCCCCTCGAACAGCACCGCCGCCCGGGAGCCACTGATGCGTTGCACAAAGCCCCGGTAGCCGTCGTAAATGGAGCGTTGGTCACGCACCACCACGGTGGAGCCGGGCAGGATCGGCAGGGTATCGGCCATGGAAGCGCCAGGTCGTGGGGCCATGATCGAGGCTAATGGCCCAACCTGGACCCATGGCGCAACAGGCCACCAATCGGACACCGGATCCGGCCAGGCCCCAGGCCCGCCCCCAGGCGAGCGGCTCAGCTGGGGACCCTGGCGACTTGCTTGAGGTGGGCCGGCTGGTGTCGGCCCAAGGCCTGCAGGGAGAACTGCGCCTCAATCCGCTCAGCGATTTCCCCGAACGCTTCACTGTTCCAGGCCAGCGCTGGCTGCAGGGCCGCACGGGGCCTGCCAAGGCGGTGACCCTGCTGAGCGGCCGCCAGCTCCCCGGCCGGGAGCTTTATGTGTTGCGGCTGGAGGGGGTGAACGATCGCTCCAGCGCCGAAGCCCTGGTGGGCCACGCCCTGCTGGTACCCGCCAGCGACCGGCCGCCCCTGGCGGAAGGCGAATTCCATCTGCTCGATCTGGTGGGCCTGGAGGTGCGCCTGCTGGCCGATGGCGGCGTGATCGGCCGGGTCACGGACCTGCTCCATGCCGGCAACGACCTGCTGGAGGTGGAACTGGCGGCGGCCCCTGGACCGGGCCCAACCGCCGAAGCGGGCCAACCCGCCCCAGCGCCCAAGCCAGCCGGCCCGACCAAGCCGCGCCGGATCCTGATCCCCTTCGTGGAGCCGATCGTGCCCGAAGTGCACCTGGCCGAGGGCTGGCTTGGCATCACGCCCCCACCGGGACTCCTGGAGATTTGAGCAACCAGACCGGCCCGCAGCGGCCCATCTCCTCCGGCGATCAGGCCTGGGCCAATCCCTGAGCCCCTCCCTGAACCCAGGCCCTCGGCCGGGGGGTTCGGTTGAATGGGGGGACTTCAAGCACCCAGCCCGTGGCTGATCCGGCGACAGCCCAGACCTCCCTGGTGCCTGTGATCCTCTGTGGCGGCACCGGCACCCGGCTCTGGCCCCTGTCGCGGGCCAGTTATCCCAAGCAATATTGGGCCCTGGCCGGCAACGGCGATGCCACCTTGCTGCAACAGACCCAGCAACGGCTGGAGGGGTTGGCGCATCTGGCGGCGCCCCTGCTGATCTGCAACGAGGACCACCGCTTCATCGTGGCCGAGCAGATGCGCCAGATCGGCACGGAGCCGGCGGCGATCCTGCTCGAACCGAGCGGCCGCAACACCGCCCCGGCCGTGGCGGTGGCCGCCCTGCAGGCCACTGCTAGCGGCGCCGACCCGCTGCTGCTGGTGCTCGCCGCCGACCATGTGATCCGCGATGCCGAGCGCTTCCGGGCCACGGTGGCCGCCGGCGTGCCCGCCGCCCTGGCCGGCCAGCTCGTGACCTTCGGCATCGTGCCGACGGCGCCGGAAACGGGCTACGGCTACATCGAGGCCGCCGAGGCCCTCACCCCCGGGGACGCCCCGGCCGCACCGGTGCCAATCGCCCGCTTCGTTGAGAAGCCGGATCGGGCCACCGCCGAGCAGTTCCTCGCCTCTGGCCGCTTCACCTGGAACAGCGGCATGTTCCTGTTTCGCGCCAGCGCCATCCTGGCGGAGCTGGAACGCCTGGCCCCGGAGGTGGTGAGCGCCTGCCGATCCGCCCTGGAGCAGGACGCGGCCGACCTCGATTTCCTGCGCCTCGAGCCCGCCGCCTTCGCCGCCTGCCCGAATGTGGCCATTGATGTGGCCGTGATGGAGCGCACCAACCTGGGGGTGGTGATGCCCCTGGAGGCGGGCTGGAGCGATGTGGGCAGCTGGAGTGCCCTCTGGGAAACGGCGGACCAGGACAACGACGGCAACGTGCTGCGCGGCCGGGTGATCAACGAGGGCTCCCGCAACTGCTACCTGCGCAGCGAGCACCGGCTGGTGGTGGGGCTGGGGGTGGAAGACCTGGTGGTGGTCGAAACCGATGACGTGGTGCTGGTGGCCCACCGGGACCGAGCCCAGGACGTCAAAACCGTGGTGGGCCTGCTAGAGCAGCAGGGGGCGCCGGAGGGCAAGGCCCATCGCCGCATCTACCGGCCCTGGGGCTCCTACGACGGCGTCACCGAAGGCGAGCGCTGGCAGGTGAAAAAGATCGTGGTCAACCCGGGCGCCAGCCTGTCGTTGCAGATGCACCACCACCGGGCCGAACACTGGGTAGTGGTTCAGGGCACGGCCATGGTCGAGAAGGACGGTGTGGAAGCACTGGTGGGCGAAAACCAGAGCACCTACATCCCCCTGGGCTCCAAGCATCGCCTCTCAAACCCCGGGCGAATCCCGGTGGAACTGATCGAGGTGCAGAGCGGTCCCTACCTGGGCGAAGACGACATCGTGCGCTTCGAAGACCGCTACGGACGCAGCAGCTGAGCCCCCTAAACCAGCTGAGCCAAACCTGCCGAGAAGGCCCTATTCCACCGTGACGCTCTTGGCCAAGTTGCGGGGTTGATCGACATCGAGGCCCCGGTGGGCGGCGATGTGGTAACTGAGCAGCTGCATCGGGATCACGGTCAGCAGCGGGCTGAGGAACTCATCGATCTCGGGCACCGGCAGCAAGGTGTCGAAGAGGTCGGTGTCGGGGCCCTGGGGGGCCACGCCGATCAGCTGGGCATCGCGGGCCTTGGCCTCCTGGGCGTTGGAGAGCACCTTCTCGAACACCAGGCCCGGCATGGCGATCGACACCACCGGCACCCGGGCATCGAGCAGGGCGATCGGCCCATGCTTCATCTCGCCAGCGGGATAGCCCTCGGCGTGGATGTAGCTGATTTCCTTGAGCTTGAGGGCGCCCTCTAAGGCAATCGGGTAGTTGATGCCCCGGCCCAGAAAGATCACGTCCTGGGTGTCGGTGAACAGGTGGGCCAGGTCGGCGCAGCGCTGGTCGTGGTCGAGCACCAGTTGTTGCAGCTGGGCCGGCAGTAGGCGCAGGGCTGCCACCAGGGTGCGCAACTTGGCGGGGCCGTGAACGCCGCCGCCGCGCCGCTCGGCAAAGGCCAGGGCCAGGCCATAGAACGCCAACAGCTGGGCCAGGAAGGTTTTGGTGGCGGCCACGCCCACTTCGATGCCGGCGCCGATGTCGAGGATGTGGGGCACAAGCCGGCCCAAGGAGCTTTCGGGGCGGTTAGTGATGCCCAGCAACTTGGGGGCGTAGGCGGGATCGGCCACCAGCAGGCGCCGCTCCTGCTCCATCAGCAGGGCCGCCAGGGTGTCGGCGGTTTCGCCCGATTGGGTGACGCCGATCGTGAGGGTGTGGGGGCCCAGCGGCGGTGGCGCGTAGCGAAATTCGCTGGCGTAGAACACCGAAGCGGGGATGCCGGCCAGCTGCTCGAGCAGGTAGGCCCCCACCAGGGCCGCATGGCGGCTAGTGCCGCAAGCCAGGATCTGGATCCGCTCCACCCCCTCAAACACGGCCTCATCGAGGGGCAGGGCCACTAGGGACGAACCGGCCGGGTTGCCACCGCCGGTGTCGCTGCCCAGCTCCGGCAGGTGCCGGGCCACCCACAGGGCCG
>Ga0310093_1000136_pt1 | contig 14053 bp, 27 predicted proteins | sample LakMicDCLTotalB5_FD_194450 | JGI IMG/M metagenome (GOLD analysis project Ga0310093, IMG submission 194450) | Enriched freshwater cyanobacterial communities from Lake Michigan, Michigan, United States - MI23.DCL.Total.B5 | ecosystem: Environmental > Aquatic > Freshwater > Lake | place: USA...
TTATCTTATTGTGCGCGGCATTACTTGGAAACATGTCAATTAAAGAAGCATCCGCTGAATCTCGAATTGTAAAAAGCACAGTTTATCATGAGTGGTATGACGGTAGACCAGATTATTGCGGTGGAATTTACCGTGATAACAAGGTGAGTGCTGCACATCCTTGGTTGCCATGTGGCACACGAGTCAATGTACAGTACAAGGGTAGGTCATTGATTGTTCCAATCACAGATCGATGTGAGTGTGACAGCATTGACCTAAGTTATCGAGCTGCCAAGATACTGGGTGTTCCAGTGGATGGCATTGCTCGTGTACACATTCATTACTGAGGACACCATGCATCAACTCTATTTTGTTCCAAGGATTATCATCACGCGTGATGGTAACAAGCGAGTGATTCAAGCTGACGCCGAGGTTAAGCTTCAGTTAATAGAGAAAACATTGATAGATATTAATGCGACAGAACACCTTACTGATCATCAAAAAGATCACTTGCTTGATGCGATTGATTCATTGCAAGAAGTACTGAAAGACTTTGGTGATCCAGGTGATAGCTTTGGCGAACCACCTGTCACCCTAAATGAAATGCATACTGCTGCATGGCAACAACATCAAGAGATGCACAGCTAGTATATGTACGGAGCGAAGAAGAACTTCGTCAGCTCCATACTTAAGGGCACTGTAGTTTTTGAAGTTTCCTACAGTGGGTAACAGATCAGCCCTGCCGGTCGCTCCGGTGGGGCTGCTCCCTGCTGCTGTGCTACCATTGACAGTGTCGATAGCTTCAACACACACAGTACAAATCAACACATGACTGGACCTGAGTTACCAAGGATTCCTAATTCACTTCATCGACAAGAGCTTGAAGCAATGCACTACATTGCCAAGTTGAAAGAGTCGGCTGACAAGCTTGGCATTGGATTCATTGGGGGCTTTGTTGCCCCCAATGGAAACAAATATATTGTATCCAACATGGATGCAGATGATCAACAACTACTCATGCCGGAGCATTTGAAATGACTAACCAACACCCAATCACCCCACCGCCCTATCTGACGCAGCAGTGGCTGCTTGAAGCGCACCACAAAGAGGCGCCTCCAGGCACGTGCCCAGACACACGCATTCTTATTGCCCGCGCCGCCCAGTGGGGCTGGGATCAACGTGGCACGATCAACGAGGCCCAACTTCAGGAACGTGCCGACCAGGAGCTGGAGGCATGTCGGTGCGAGGTTAGCTTTTGGGTAGGCAAAAGTATGGCGGATAGACTTCAAGCCACCCGCCGCCCCAAGCCGCCTAGCTTGAAGGAGCAGGCGCTAGAAGCACTGGGACGTATGGACCAATTTCCAACTACAGAAGACAAGGTTACTATCCTCCGCGCATTAGAGCAACTTGATGACTGACAAATCACCAATCAACTTTGACAAAACTGTCGCTGGGTTTAACATAACCGAGCGAGGTGTTAGGTCATTTACCAAGTCAATTCAACTTGGTCCATTCCAAGTAACACTTAATGCCCGCGACTCAGGAGTCCGGGCATCTGTATCTTTACCGGGTACAGGACTATCAAAACGTAACATCAAATTGTTTTAATTAAAATAATTGTGGCCTTGCTTGTTGGTTTTATTTTTGGTTACATAATTGGTTATCTAACTCGAATTAGCCACGAAAAATAAAGATAGCTATGCGTCCCAAGCATGACGTTAAACTGCCGTCCACCTACTCAACTCACATGCAAACTATTCACACCGAAACTCTTATGGCTGCTTGGCTTGTTAGCTCCAGGATTCAAGATGAGTTCATGCGCCTTTGGCAAGATGAACTACAGACTTGGATCAAACTATATGAGATGCACCCAGGTCCTGCCAAGTGTGCATATGCACGGGCAATGAATGCAAAGGGCGGGTACGAAGGTACACGCAAAATTACCAACGCATTGTGGGGTATGCACTGATGAATGTACTTGAGATTGTCAAAGTACAAACTGATCATGATGGATACACAATCTTTGCAATGGTTGATGACATGCAGTTGCTTTATCAACAGACTATGCATGAGCCTGCTGAGTATTGTCCTGCATTATGCAAGGCTTCTTTACTTGCAGATGACGAAGCTGATCTCCCTGATGGAGATGATGAGTTGCTTGCGTACATTAATGATTGCGATCTGAGCTGGACTCAGGTAAGCTGACTGTTCGTCCTGGTCATGACGTTAAACTGACTCGTCAACACACACATTACTTGAGGTTTATTTCAATGTCTTTCCCCTCTATTGAAGTCATTAACAACTGGTTCCAAGATGCACATACCTCTGCTGTTAAGGCAGGTGGTAGTGTGTATGTCATGGAGAAACGCGCAGAGCAAGAGGTAGTTAAAGATGTTCTTCGCTGGGCTTATCTAACTATGTTAGATGAACTGGAAGATCTAAACTATCCAACTAGCTCACGTGTTCGCATTCGTGTAGGCGAGATGCTTACTGCGTTGTATGGTATGGAACCAGCAACGGAAGATGATGAGCTAGTCGATGATTACATTGATGATAAAGACGAGGAAGAAGAAGAGAATTCAGTAGAAGTAGATCCTGCATTGGCTCTTGAAGTTGTCAATGCTTTGATTAAAGCATTGATCGATAAGAAATAATTGTTTGACTGTCCTGAGCTAAGACATTAAACTGGCTCAACACACATAACCACATCACACTCAACCATGGAATTCCGTCTCCCAGAAAATTTGCACCATCAACTGCTGGCTTATGATCCAGCATTGAAAGCATTGGCTAAGGAAAAGAAAGCTGCTGAGAAACCAGAGGGAACACGCAAGAAAACCAAGTATCCAATTGGTAACATCAATGATTTAATCCCAGCTAATATTGTTGATCCTGCTGCTATGCAGACAGTAATTGATCAACTTAACTTAAACACAGCACCCGAAAAACATCATGTATTTTATACTCGTTTAGCCTCTGCTCCAGGTAGAAAAGTAAAGGCTATCATCTACTACTGGGAATCAGTATGGGTAGCTGCATGGTTTCCTAATGCAGATGAAGATTACCTGTATGGCTTTAGCTATGCAATATCAACTACCAAGGCAGAACGCAAAGGCTTGCGTCAAATTAGGTTTAACAGAGAAAAAATGACCTTAAATTTAACTGATATGGAAACAAGAAAGTATGGACGAGTTGACTATCATGTGCACACAGCAACTGTTACGTTAGAAACAGTATGTGATTCAAACCGTTATCATTGGGATCCATTCTGTGTGTACGGGTATTCAGCCAAAGGCAAACATATCAAACAGGATTGTATTGCTTTGTTTACAGCAAAAATGAGGACACGTGTTCCAGTATGGAAAGATGAGACTATATTTTCTCGTGTTGATAAGAAAGTAAATAACTTGCATCATCTGTTTGGCTTAAGCTTGAGTATGTTTAGTTATAAAAAACCTGAAGAAGTAGATGTTAATTGGGTGCCGACTGCTGCAAACATTGGTGACACAATGTGTAAATACTTAGATGTTCCTATTGCTATCTTTGCAAAACCATTTGTACAAAAAGAATTGCAGCTTGCATGTACTGCATGTATTGAAGAGTTTAATAATCTTGAAGCTACCCACAGCCGCAGTGCAATGCGGCCCATCAAAAGATTCATTGCATACATGGAAGGTATCAAATGGATTAATAGTCTTTGGCCAAATGCACCTATTGATTACTATCAAACATACAAAGAAACTTTAAGTAGTATTGAGTTCACTTCCTGGGGGATGAGTCATCTCATTAATCACTATTTCAAAGCTAAAAAATGGTTGCAAGAACACATGCCTATTGCTTCCATGTTTTTGATTCTTGATAAAGCAGTTCAAGAAGAAGTGCTTAAACGAAATGATAAAAATAATACCGTTAGTGGATTAACAATCTATGCTTTACGTGATACATTCACAATGATTAACAATGTATTAGAAGCGGACAAGCCGCTTGATCCGCCTGCACGTTGGCGCCTCACTGAGTTTCATGATCACGTGCAATCTGAAGCATGGAAGATCAAGAACAAGAAAGAGGATTTACCCCAGGATTTATTTCCCACGCCTATTAAGATTACCCATCAAGAACACACGTGGACATTCTTACAACCTATGGATACACATCAACTATCTCAATGGGGTCAAGCAGTACGTAACTGTGTAGGTACCGGTGGGTATGCAGAGGATGTTAAGAAACGTTTACAGTTCATTGTTCTTTGCATGTTGGATGGTAAACCTAAGTTTACTATTCAGTTGAAACTTAATCATGGATTGATGTCTGTACATCAAATAGCTGGCATCAGCAATGCTCGTCTTAATGATGACGAAAAGAGTTTGTATACTGAAACATTCAAGCAAGCACTGGCTGTCCGCAGTGCAGTAGTATAGGGTCGGCCCCCACAGCCGCTGGCATTAGGATCTACCTATGTAAGTCCAGCCCTCTACCATGACTGAACATCGTGACATAACACCAGAAGAAGAGGCATTGCTTAAGCAAGCATTGCAAAACCTTGGTGCATTCATTACAGAACACGGTCAACCTCAGTACGTATTCTTTGATGAAATTGATCCTCGCAATGAAGATGACTATTCAACTTGGGAGTACGGTACTGAGCCATTACCTCACGATCACACTTGGCGTTCAACATCAATTGATGTAAGTCCAAGTAATGGGGATGTGGTGGAATCGGTAGACACAACAGATTTAAAATTTGTCGGCCGTTAGGCCATGCGAGTTCAAGTCTCGCCATCCCTACCAACCCTTTGTTTTTAATTTGTTTTTATTATGGCTGACTTTAAAGAGTTTGGTGCGTATCTTCATTGTCCTCATTGCAAATCTGAATACATGCATCTTCGTGATGTGCGTATAATGACACGCAATTTAGAGGGCAAAGATGATGGTTTATGCTTGAACGTTAATGTAGAAAAAGGTACTTGTTTATTTAAAACTAAAGTAACAGATGAATGCAAAAGTAATCGAGACGAAACATCATTGACTTTTTGGTGTGAATTGTGTGGCAAAGATTCAACAATAACATTTGAACAAGCTAAAGGACTTACTTCTATTCGTTAGCCTGTTAGGCATTGCATAGGTAATTGGATTACAAAACCTTGATCCATGCATGTAAGCCCTAACTATTCATTACCACATTTACATTCAACTCATGAACATCTTTGCTTGCTTCCAACATCTCATCCCTGAAGTCCATGCATTCAGTGATGAAGAACAACGCTACAACCTTGGTGCTACATGGACAGCTGGTGATGGGCTCAAAGATTATCACAATCTTGAGCTGCGTTACGTTCATAACTCTGAGCGGCTTGCCCTCCAGGGGGAACCACAACCTGATGGTAGCTGGGTCTATCGAGATCCCAGTGGTACCGTGCATCGCATTAGTGCTGAGCGTGCAGCCCACTTCATGGAGCAGACACACCAGCATGCAACCCTTATGTGCGGCATGCTGGACAAGCTGACGAAAGCTGGGGTTGCTGCCCCAGTAGTTGACACAGAGGCCCAACCTGCGTAAGCTGGCTACGGAATGTTTGGCCCCTGCGCAAGCGGGGGTCTTTTCTTACCTACACAACCATGCCCGAACTCACTTCAGTTGATCGTGACCTGGCCAATCAAGTTGTTGCAGTAATTGCAGATGATGATTGGCCTAAAGTGCGTGAACATTTTATTGATAAGATCCTTGATGCAATGCCTACTACAATCATGCAGAGGTTGACTGGTACCAGGGATGACTATGATCAAGCAGAGAAATTTCTGCTTGAGTATTACGAACCAACTGAACGCAACAAGACTTTAATTTTGGATGCATTTCAAATTCTTGGTACAACACAAACATGTTACATGTTGGATTTAATTCTGCCAAAGGGGGAGCATGAACTGCCGGGCGTGCAATAGTACTAACACCCGTGTTACTTGTTCTAAACAAGCAGGTGATGTTACTAATCGGTGGTGTCGTTGTCTTGATTGCAAATCAAAGTTCAAAACTATTGAGCGCTATGCAGTTGCTAAACCAATCCCACTTGACCCACATGTATTGCGTGGAGATAAAAATCCAAACGCAAAACTAAATGCACTTCAAGTACAAACGGTTAGACATCTGCATCAAAAAGGATATAGCAATGGACAGATTGCTTTAAGACTTAAGATGCACCGCAGTACTATCTGCAAAATTGTCAACTACAAAACCTACAAAAACATTAGATGACTCAACTCTCACCCGCTGCTCAAGCCGTGCTAAATGCTATTAACAAAGAACTTGACGAAGCTCCTTGGGATGTAAGTTTTTTAGCAGGTGTTAGTGCAGCTGCCGTTCTTCGTGCTGCTGCGGATCAAACAATCAACGTTCAGTGGAGCGTTGAAATGTGGGAGCTTCACCAAACGTTTCATGCTATTGCCACCGAACTGAAAGCACTATGACTAGAAAGAAAACTGTGTTCCAACCGGGTGACCGTGTTGCCGAGCGTCCTAAGAATATGATCTTTTCTGGTCTTAATACCAAGGCAAGGCAGACGGCAGCAGCAAACAACCAACAGCGTTATGGTATAGTGACTGGGCTTACCACCAAGGTAAGTACCCGCAAGCAAGTAACAAAGTATGTACTTGTGAAGTGGGATCATTTGCAATCAGCAAGTGAACATGCCCAGTCACGCATCTGTCACATAGCAGATGTAGATTCAATCGTTGCAGACTACCGCACTTCCCTTGGAGAAATCAACCCATGACTAATCTATTTGATCTCACAAGTAAAGAATTATTTAATTCTTTCGAGCCTACACCTGCAAAATCTACCGAGGAAAAACGTACTTATCATATTGAAGTTGATGACGACACGCATTGGGCACTAGTAAGTATTGCTGCTAAACAAAAACTACATCAAGAAGATTATGTAGAAAACTTACTTGTTGGGTTTGTTGCAGAGTGGCGTGCCATTCACGAGGCAACATCATGAACGTTACTTTTGTTCACTGCTCACCAGACGCTGAGAAGCTAATTGTTAAAATGGCGCGGGTTTCCAATCCTTCTAATCAAGAAAACTGGGAAACAGGACCCAAACTTCTTAAGTATTGTTTAGACCATAAACATTTTTCTATATTTGAAATGTGTAGTCTTTGTATAAAGATTGACACTGAACGTGACATCTCTGCACAGATATTACGCCATCGTTCATTTAGTTTCCAAGAGTTTAGCACTAGGTATGCAGAAGCGCAGACTCCTGTTGTTCCAGAATTACGTAGACAAGATTTAAAGAATAGACAAAACAGTACAGACAATCTTGATTTTGAAACAGTTAGGTATTTCCAAGAACGTATTGATAATCATTATTTAAATACTAAAGAACTTTACACAAAAATGATTGTAGCTGGTGTAGCTAAAGAATGTGCACGTCGCATTCTTCCACTCAGCACACAAACTACTTTATATATGCACGGCTCAATCCGGTCGTGGATTCATTATATCAATGTCCGTACGTCAAAAGAAACACAGCTAGAGCATCGATTAATTGCAGAAGGCTGCAAGCAAATCTTCATTGAACAATTTCCTACTATTGGTGAGGCTGCTTTTAAATGATTGAATTTATGCTGTTGCTAACTGCTTTTACAATTGGATATATTTTAGGTACAATGCTTCCTAATTATTAACCAACACTATTTAATTACCATGACTAATCAACAACACCCAATCACACCATCACTTGAGATAGTGGAGCAGTGGGCAGACATGTTAAGCTCACGTTCAGATCATGCTGTATTCAGTCTTGCTGCTCAATGGGGCGCCGACCAGGAGTTGGAGGCATGCTGTGAGCATATTGCTAACAAAGGTAAATGGTTTGCTGACCCGCATTTTCGTTTGAAGGAACTCCGCGAAGCACGCCGCCCCAAGCCGCCGAGCTTGAAGAAGCAGGCGCTGGAACAACTTGGGTGCATTCAAACCGATCTAAACAAGTTTGGCATGGGCATCAGCACTGACACCATCCGCCGCGCCCTGGAGACATTGCCCAATGATTGAATTTATTTTGGTTTATTTGTTCTTTGGTTCTTGTATGTTTGCAGCTTCTTCTGCTGAGTCTCATGAGCCAACTTCGTTAGGACTTTTGCTTGTAAGTTTATTCTGGCCTTGGTTTCTTGTAACTGTTTTATTTCAAAAGATAATTAAATGACTAAAGGATTTGCTACACCATCAGCAATCAAAACTAAAAAGTTTTGGTTAGCTGCATTTACTCAAGACAATGAAGATGATCCATTCATGATTGTTCGTATTGAACTTCCAAGGAAATCAACTGAGTCTGCAATTAAACTTGCAGTCAAGGCTGGTAAGAAATGGATGGATACCGATAATGTAGTATGGGAAATTTTAATTCATGATGGACCTACCCAGGTACCAGCAACAGGAGACGCTATTCTTGCACGGTTAAGCCGTGAACAATTCAAAGAATCCGTTGAGTTTATCAGCGTAGATTAACTGCACGTCCTAGGCATGACGTTAAACTGCTCATTAGTTTTTCTTATCATTCACTTCATTCAACACAATGCAACTTCTTAAATTCTCCACAGGTAATGCCAAGCTTGGTAAGCGTTTGATCTTTAGCTTGCCAGCAGGATACTCTTGCCCTAACGCAGGAGTATGTAAGACAATGGCTGATCGCACCACGGGTAAGATCATGGATCTGCCGCAGCAACCTATTGATCCAACTACAGACTATAGGTGCTTTGCCGCCATGTCAGAAGCCATGTATCCAAACGTACGTGATGCACGCTGGCACAACTGGGATCTGTTACGCGAGACAATGTATGGCGGTGACTATGGTAGCTACAGAGAATTACAAGGCAAGAGTTATGAACAGCAGGTTGAGTTGATTGCAGGCCTTATCGAGTTGTCACTACTGGTACAACCAGCGCTTGAGATATGTCGCATCCATGAGAGTGGTGACTTCTGGGCACGTGCTTACATGGAAGCATGGGCACGTGTTGCTACCAGGTATCCTGCCATTAAATTCTATGCATATACCAAGATGCTTAATGACTGGCTAGCTATACACGAGAAAATGCCAGCAAACTTTATGTTGACTGCATCGATCGGTGGCATGCTTGACCGTATGATTCCACAGTATCCCGATGTGTTTAAGCGTGTTGCTTATGTTGTGTACACAGAAGAGGAAGCTGCAGAACTAGGGTTATCTGTGGATCATGATGACAGCCATTGCTTTGGTGACAAGCCATTTGCATTGCTGGTCCATAGTCCGCAACGTGCTGGTTCAGATGCGCAAGCTGCTATCAATGCCAGGCGTAAGCAGGGTAAGTTTACTGGTTACAACAAGACAAAGAAAGTTCGTGCGTAAAGTTGCAGGCGTGTTAACATTGGCCCGACTTCTTTTGCATCCATGAGCTACGTCATTGTTTCAATGAACACGGATCAACCATCCGCTATTACTGCTTGTACTCAAAGCAACTCTTTCGAATTGGTTCCGTTAGACTCTGATGTAGCTTTGAACAAGATTTTTTCTCACCCGCATCGCGCAGGTGCGCAACAAATCTTAACTTGGATTAACAAGAATGACCCCGCTCTCGCCAGTCAAGACCTCTCAATTCAAGATGCTGCCAGGTTCAGCAAATGAATGTTGGCTCTGCTTTGATTTAGAATCCGACGGATTGTATGACAATGTAACGGTTATTCATTGCATTGTCATATATGACATACAAACAAAACAAACGCACAGGTATGGACCCGATCTTATCGTTTCTGCTATTGACCATCTTCATACTGCTGATGTTCTTATAGGACAGAACATTTTGTTCTACGACATTCCAGTACTTCAAAAACTTTTCCCCGATACTGCAAAGTTTCGGGGAAGAATTATTGACACACTCATTTGTACACAACTCATTTGGCCCAAGGAGGTTCTCTATGATCTCGACACAGAACAATATCCGGAGGTACCAAAGAACCTCAAGGGTAGGGCCAGTCTTAAAGCGTGGGGTTATCGCCTCTCCAATTACAAGATTGAGTTCAAAGATTTTAGTGAGTACTCCAAAGAAATGCTGGCATATTGCGAGCAGGACGTTAGGGTTACTCTTCAATTATTTCAATTCATTCAGAAACAAAACTATGCGGAAACGGCGCTTAAGTTGGAGCATGACTTTGCTCTTGCAATTAACAAACAAGTGCGAGCAGGTTTTCCTTTTGATGTGGATGCATGTCTTGATCTGGTGGATGTACTCAGAGCAAAGAAAGATGAACTCCATGCAAAGGTAATGGAAGTATTCCCACCCATCAAACAAGAGTCAGTGTTTGTACCAAAGGTAAACAACAAGACTCGTGGTTACGTTAAAGGTGAACCGTTTACTAAAGTAACGTATCAACAATTTAATCCTGGTTCCCGCCCTCAAATTGTTAGCAGGCTTAAAGGTAAGTATGGGTGGGTACCAGAGGAGCTAACGGATAAGGGTAATCCAATCCTTGATGATGAAGTATTAAGTGCATTGGATTATCCAGAAGCCAAAGTATTAGGTGAATACTTGACTATTAAGAAGAGGCTAGGGCAAATCGCTGATGGACAAAAAGCCTGGCTTAAATACGTAAACAATCAAGACTTATGTATGCACGGTGAGGTTGTAACTAACGGTTGTATCACCGGACGTTGCGCACATCGTAATCCAAACATGGGTCAAGTCCCAGCATCTTATAGCCCATACGGTAAAGAATGCAGGAGTTTATTTCATGCGCCAGATGGCTGGGACTTGTTAGGTGTAGATGCCAAGGCATTGGAGTTGCGTTGTCTTGGTGGGTATCTTGCCCTATGGGATGACGGTGAGTATGCCAATCTTGTGACAGATGAATCAGTTGATATTCATGTGTACAACCAAGATAAGTTTGGTGTGCCTACCAGGGACATTGCCAAGCGTTTAATCTATGCCATGCTCTACGGGTGTGGCAATGAAAAAGCTGGTGGCATTGTAGATCCAAACGAAAAAGATCCTGTGCAATTAAAACAATTAGGACGTAATGCAATCAATGGTTTTATGGATGGTGTACCAGCGCTTAAGAAATTAAAGCACAAGTTGGCAAGCTCTATTCAAGAACGTGGTTATCTGCGTGGATTAGATGGGCGTGTATTGTTTTGTCGGTCAGACTTTAGTGCATTAAACGTATTGCTCCAGGGATCTGGTGCTGCTCTTATGAAACAAGTAGTGATTAACATTCACAATAACCTTGAGGCCAAGGGATTAGTGCATGGTCGTGACTGGGCACAGCACGCCATGATTCACGATGAGATTCAACTGTCTTGCCCTAAGAAACACACAGCATTAGTAAAGGAACAAGCATTGCTAGCCTTCCCGCAAGCGCAACAATTCTTTGCATTTCGTTGTGAGATAGAAGGCGATGCTAAGGTAGGCTGGTCCTGGGATCAGACACACTAGCAATGGCTACCAAAAAACTCACCGCTCTTCAAATCTTTAAAGAAACAAAAAGACTTGATGCAATTGAAACTAAAGCAAAGCAAGATCGAGCTGCTTTGCATGCAAAATTAAGAACACAAGATAGAAAGTATAATGAAAAACTTGCTGTAGATGGTGTTGTATATAAGCTGGGCACAGATACGTTTGGAGAAGTTTGGATTACAAAGCTTGGCACAGTAGAAGAGTTCAGTAAGATCCTTTAATACGATAGTACTTCGTCCCAAGCATGACGTTAAACTGCTTTCAACCACACTCTCGATCTCATGAATTTTGTCACACTCTGCGCTCAAACAACCGAAGCGCCCCGCGAAGTTTACATCAGTGCTAACTCCACAGCAACTCGTTGCCTAGTGTTGTTGCCACCTGTTGGAAACAAAGCACCTACTTCAATTGAACTCAATGTCTACGGTAAAAATGCTGAGCGTTTTTCTCGTGTTGCTAAAGGATCTCAAATCTACATCCATGGTGCAAAGCTGCGGTTCGATCTGGAGACTAAAACTTATTCTCTCCATGGAGGAATCATTGCTCAAGTTAATGATCAGTTCCCTATCTTCAACACGGTAATCCTTAGTGGTCGCTGTGTTAAAGACATTGATCATCAAGATGCACGTGCCTTCAAGACAACCGCTGATGGTACCATGATCTGCAATCAGACATTAGCTGTTAACACTGGACGTAATCAGTCTGATCTGTTTAACTTCTATGCAATCAACAGTGCAGAAGACAAGCTTAAACAAGCGGAACTTCTTGTTAACTTCACGCGCAAGGGCACTGGCCTTACTATTCAAGGCCGTCTTGTTACTGACGCTTGGGTAGACAAAGAAACAAAAGAACGGCGTAGTATTACCAAGATTCAATTGGTGTCTATGACGCTGGCACCCAAGGGGCAGGCCGGTGCACAAGAAATTAAACCGCAAACAACGGTAGCCGCATCGGATAATGTGACTTCCCTGTGGGGTGGACGCACGGCCGATGAAGGATCTGACCCCTGGAACGTGACATCTGGTGGTGGTCTGCCAGAATTGCCTGGTCAGTACGGCGCTGCACCAGAGCTTAGTGACGAACCTTTCTAATTAACTTTAAAAATCCGTCCTGAGTATGACGTAAAACTGCTCACCAACAAACCTAATCGACCTTGACATGACTACGAAAACCGCTGCTATTGCAAAACGTGGAATCAATTCTTTCCAGCTTTTCCAGTCTAAAGAATTTGTTTCGGGGTACCAGAACCTCGTCACTATCCAACCTCTCAACAAGTCCAAGACACGAGGTTGGTTCGTGCGGAAGTCAGACCTTGACACTTGCGGATGGAGTGCCACTGAAGATCAATTTGCTAAGGGTTCAGTTATCTGGAACTACAAGCAAACTTTTGGTATGGCTCCCAACACTTCAATTGAAGAAGGACTCAATTTTACTGAGCCTCGAATTCAAGTCCTTTTACGTTCTCCCCTCATGGTTGAGGAAACAACTGGGATGCGTATGACCATCGGTACGTTTGACAATCCCGATGTTAAAGATCTGTGGGATGCTGATAAAGCTGCCGCTGATCTTTCTAACAGCAAAGGTGAAATGTACAAACGCAAGTTCAGTGTGCGCACCAAGTACCTTGTGTACATCCTTACCAAGGATAATGTCCGTGCCCACAAGATTCCTATGGTGCTAACACTGAAGGGATTGAATGGTACTGATGCAGCCGAGAAGATCAAGCTGTATGAAAAAGAAATGTCCAAGTGCCTTAGCAAAGCACTGGCCGCTGAAGTTCCCCTTGCATTTAATGAAAAGTTCTACGCCACTACCGTATTTACTCCGGTACTTGTCAATGACATGCGCGGCGCCAACAACGTTGAGATCTGCGCAATTGAATCTTTTGACCTACCTGATTACAGCACAGAAGAAGCCGCCATCGAATCATTGAATCGCATGTCGATTCCTGATGAAGATCGTGAATCAACTTGGAAATTCCAAGAACTGTTTGCTGACTACATCAATCAGCATTCCAAGCAAGATGCTGACAAACTGGGTGGTGCCTATGGAATTAAAGAGGGAGTAGAAATCCTTCCTGCCTCCAGGGGAACCGAGCCACTTCAATTGAAGTCAGCTCAAGATCCTATGACAGGTGAAGATGACTCTTTGTTTTGATTAGGATTTAACCTCAGGGTTGGTAACAGCTGCATCATCTACAACAACATTGTTGAAGACGTGTATGTCTTTTACCAACCCTCTGATTACTCCTTGACGTTGAGTTGCAATGGTCACTAAGAGCGTTGCAATCTCACGTAGTTCTTTGACTGATGTGGAATCTTGAATTGAGCGTTTGACTTTTTCTTCCCAGAACTTGTCATTAAGACTAGGCTCTATGTCAAACTTACTAAGTGGAACATAGGTGCCACGCTCAAGCTCTTCCATGTCAGTCAAAGTTTTGTTTAGTCTACAGCTTAATCAACTTCAATTCAACTACCCAATCTGTATCAATGACTACACTTCTAAATGAAACACTCAACACTGCTCAGTCTTCAATTTATTCTCGGACTAATATCCGTCGCGCTTTCCCTGGCTTTGATGATACAGGGATTAGC
>Ga0310093_1000138_pt1 | contig 13967 bp, 12 predicted proteins | sample LakMicDCLTotalB5_FD_194450 | JGI IMG/M metagenome (GOLD analysis project Ga0310093, IMG submission 194450) | Enriched freshwater cyanobacterial communities from Lake Michigan, Michigan, United States - MI23.DCL.Total.B5 | ecosystem: Environmental > Aquatic > Freshwater > Lake | place: USA...
CGTTTTGAGGCCTGGTGGGAAACTCATATTCGAAATTCCTAATGTGGCGGATGCCCTCTACGCTGTTTACGATATTCCTGCCTTCGAGAGATTTTACTGGTCGATTGCCCACCCCTGGTACTTTAGCGAAGCTTCTCTACGGTATCTCCTTGACCAGATTGGCTTCACTTACGAAATTCTCATAGACCAGCGCTATGATTTGTCTAACCATATAACCTGGGCTTTGGATGGTAGGCCTGGAGGTATGGGCCTCTACAAGGATAAATTTGGTTCTGAACTTGAGGAGCTCTATAAGCAGGCTCTAATCCAGAGCGGAAATTGCGACACTCTTGTTGGGATCATCACTAAACCGGCATAGACGATGCAGAAAATCCTTATTACTGGTGTCGGTGGATTCATCGCCTCCCACATTGCTATACGTTTTCGAGACTTGGGATATGAGGTGGTTGGAGTTGACGACCTGTCAACTGGCAGGTTAGAGAATATCCCTGAAGGCATCGAGTTCTTTCAGGATGATCTTTCCTCTCTGGGAATCGAGTCCCGCCTGCCGGGTGGATGTCGCATTATCCTTCATCTGGCTGGGCAATCATCCGGTGAGATTAGTTTTGATAATCCGTTGTTAGACCTTGAAAAGAATACGGCCTCGACACTGAATCTCATCAGATATGGCATACGCAACGGTGCAAGTCGTATCGTATATGCTAGTTCTATGTCGGTATACGGAAAAGTACCGGATGAACCGATCGCGGAAACATTTGTACCTGTCCCTTTATCGTGTTATGGCGTTAGCAAGTTAGCCTCCGAGTGTTATCTGAGGATTTTCCAGAATCAACTTTCATTCGTTTCGCTACGAATGTTCAATGTATATGGCCCTGGCCAGGATCTGGGAAATCTCCGTCAGGGGATGCTCAGCATTTTTTTGGCTCAAGCGCTTAATGGAGGTGACATAGAAGTTAAGGGTGGAACTGCGCGATACCGTGATTTTATTTTCATTGATGATGTTGTGGAAACATGGGTGCGTGCAGCTACCTACCCGGATGCTAAAAACCAGACCATTAATGTCGGAACAGGTATTAGAACTACGGTTGGCGGGTTGCTGGATCGAATTCTTCATGAAGTTCCTGGTAGCCGCTATAGCATCAATGGGACTACTCCCGGTGACCAGGAAGGCATTTGGGCCGATACTACTAAGCTATCCTTTCTCCTTGGGATGCGTGATTTTACCCCGCTTGGCGCAGGCCTCCGAGCTTTTGTCGCCTGGGCTTCCCCTATCTTAATTTCTAATTAGGTATTTTAGACTATGAATATTCTCGCCATCATCCCAGCTCGTATGGGAAGCAGTCGTTTCCCGGGAAAACCCATGAAACTGATTAACGGTAAGCCTATGATTGGCCATGTTTACGAACGCGTTGCTCGTTCACCTCTGCTACTGCATACTGTCGTTGCGACCTGCGACATTGAGATCTTCGATTACATTAACTCAATTGGCGGCCAGGCTGTAATGACTGCGGCAACCCATGAGCGTGCATCTGACCGTTGTGCTGATGCCTTGCTCACTCTTGAGAAGGATAATTGTATACTTTACGACATTGTGGTGATGGTTCAGGGTGATGAGCCCATGACTCACCCTGAAATGATTGGCGAAGCTATCCAGCCCATGTTGGATGACCCATCAGTTTTGGTTGTTAACCTGTTGGCTCAGATCAAAGATCAAGCTGAGTTCGAGGACCGCAATTGCATCAAGGTGGTTTGTGACAAGCAGCTTAATGCTTTGTATTTCTCCAGAGAAGCTATCCCATCCCGCTTCATGGCAGGTACGGTTCCCATGTTTAAACAGGTTTGCATCATTCCGTTCCGTCGCGACTATTTGATCCAGTACACAGCTCTTGACCCCACCCCTCTTGAAATCGCTGAATCTATAGACATGATGCGTGTACTCGAGCACGGAAATAAGGTCAGGTTGGCCCATACCCGTTTTAGCACCCATGCTGTGGACACCCCAGATGACTTAATACGCGTCGAATCAATGATTCAGCCCCTTGGCACATGAATCTCCGGATCAAAACCTCGCCAGAACTCATTGTCTGGGATCTAGAAGCCCCGCCTGTTCCCTCTGGAGTCTTCACGGTTTTGTGGAGTCAATCTGTTGAATGTCAAGACAGCACCATGATTTCTATTAGCGCCGAGGTTGAGGCACAGGCCCATAATCTCCGTAGCAAGTATATCTCCTGGGTCTATAATCTTTCAACTGTTATCGTTACCGGAAAGAGTATCCTTGACTACCTTACTATCAGGCCTGGACTTAGTTATTGGTGGATGTCAGCTCCGGCCCAGAAGTTTAATCTTTCAGGCAATAACGGGATTCATGATTCAATCAAGTTGCTTGCACTCGAACGAATTCTGGAGTGTCGAATGCCAGCTTCCATTCGATTACATTCTGACAACCAAAAACTGGCTGCGTGTTTAGAATCGTTGTGTGAGACACACTCTATAGAGTTTTTATGGATACATCCTTTCATTGATATTCGCCAGTATATTTCGTATATTCTTCCTCCTTGGACTAAAGCATTTTGTTACCTCCTCTGGTATTCATCGAGAGCGCTTCGCTGCACTAGCAAGGGTCGTTTACCAAGGATTTCGGGGCAAATACTTTTTATGGACATTCTCGTCCATCTAGGTGAGACTGTTCGTAATCCTGCGCTCTTCAAGTCGAATTATTGGACTGCACTTTTGGACCGCACAAAGTCATGGGGGCTCGATATCACTTGGGGTCATCTATTTTTTCGGCATGATCAGCTTCAAACCCCTGCTGACGCCTGTGCTCTGATCGAGCGCCTTAACCTGGCTTCTGTTGATTCAGAACGCCACTTCCTCCTAGAAGCTTATTTCGGTATAGATGTTATTTGGAATGCAGTTCTTGATTATTTGCGCCTCGGATGGTCTGCATACAAGTTGCGTAACTTAGATACGCCGCCCCTTTCAAATTCCTCATTAAATCCCTGGCCCTTGCACCAAGCTGAATTCCGTAATTCATTGACCGGTAAAGATGCTATTATTAATTGTATTCGTCTTTCTCTTTTTGAAAAAGTACTGAGATCCGTACCTCGCCAGCAACTTGGCGTTTACATTTCTGAAAATCAGCCTTGGGAACTTGCCTTTATCCACGCCTGGCGAACAGCAGGACATGGTCGACTCATTGGCGTCCCCCACACAACCGTGCGTTTTTGGGACCTCCGTTACCACAATGACAACAGGACCTATTCTGAAAAAGACGCTCTACTGCCTATGCCACAGCCGGATTTGATTGCAATCAATGGTCCCTTGGCACGAGCCTCGCTTTTGGCTGGCGGATATCCGGAACAACGATTGAGGGATGTGGAGGCACTTCGATTCCTGCACCTACAAACCTTTTGCGAGAAAGGGTCTATATCGAAAGCCAAGATGCTGCCGTTTTGCGTACTGGTTTGTGCAGATTTCCAATCTGCTACAAACTTTAGATTGCTGGCCTGGCTAAAAGTGGCACTAACTGAACTTCCACCTCAGACACGCGTGATTATTAAGCCACACCCCGCTTTCTCCCTGGATGACTCCATTTTGCGGTCATTTCTGTCTCCTCTTATTACTTTAAGTACTAAGCCAATCCATGAACTTTTAGCTGAGTCAAATGTAGTTTTTGCCAGCAACACAACTTCCGCTTCTATTTACGCTCTTTGTGCGGGGGTGCCCGTTGTCCAGATGATGGACGGCCATGGGTTTAATGCAAGCCCTCTCCGTAGTGTCGAGGGAATTCATTTCGTGAATTCACCTTATAAGTTGTCAGGTGCACTATTGCATGCATCTGCTCCATATGTGCCACCAACTAGTCTTTTCAACTTTGACATTGATTATCGCAGTTGGCATCAACTTATTACGAATTTACCTTAGGTTTTCATATCCACTCTCATGTTTCTCTTGGTCGAAAGTCATGTATGTCCAATTTCTAGTAAGAGATTTTTTATTTGTAGTGCCCACCCCCTCTTAATGATATCTTCACCCTGTACACCTATTAGCAACTCCTCATCTATCACAAGGATGCTGTGAATGCGTTCAAACTCTTGATATCCTTGCCCCATTTGTCTTTTTGCATTATATTTAACGAGTCTTAAATTTCAAAGAACCTTCCTTCGTAATGATCTTGATAAATCTACCCCCAAGTCCCTGTGGACTTCTTTGGATCTAGATACCGATTTAACCAGAGTCTTTGATTGCAGGTTTTAAAGTCACCTAATTAGCCTGACAACTGCTTGAGACTGGCCAACGGTACTACGTGGATGTCCGGTACCCTGAGCAGTACAATTTCTCCAGCTTTTCTATTTCCAGAGATAACGGGATTCCGGCGTTCTTCCCCTAATGGAAGTTCGTAGTCTGGTCGATCTTGTGCATTTCCCTCAGCCCTACCTTCCGCTGGTTGTATTTGATCGTTCCATACTACTGATTTTATTTGAGCATCTCCTGCTTTTCAACTCTGTTGCTGCAGCCGATATCTCGCATTAGGTCCCAGCCGAACCTGATTCACTAGATCAATTTTATCCCACTGCTCCTTTTGCTTGGTAGCCTCAGACCTGACAAACTTGTGATTTCTATCTTTTAATTACCCCTTAAGGAGATCGGTTCCTTTTCGATGAGCTACGCGTTATGTGTTTCAAACTCCTCCGCTACTGTCGACAAGCTTGTCCTAAGTCCATAGTAGTTCTTAGGTTAGTCTACTTTATTGAGTGCATTTTTCTCTTACGGCGTACTGAAGTGAATCCAAGCTATTCTGTGGATCCTATAATTTTTAATCCATGGACCCAATATCCAGTTCATTTGTCTCCTTCCATGTAAACACTGCTCTGACTTTTTCAGTTGTGCCAGCCGAAACTATTTTCCCAATTTCCCAGTTTAAGGAGGGCAATTAGCAAGCCAAGTTCTCAGTCATTCATCTTATTGGTGTAATAGGTAATATCTGTGAGTCTTGTTACCTGCCCTATGTAACCCCTTGGCATTGCGTAATGCTCGGATTTATTTTGGAATCCTAGTAAATAATCCGGAAAGCATCTAGATATAAAGTTTCTGTACATAATTGTTTTTCTAGATTAGTCCTAACAGGCAAAGTTGATATTATAGCTGCGAGAAGGGCAGCACTTCGGCGCGACTATTGATCGTATTTGTAGATCGCGAATGCTTCTTTGCATTATATCCTGTTAGCATGGTTTCTCTCAAGCTTAAAAGTGTGGATCAATGGGATACGTCTTTCCTTTTGAGCACTAATACAACTGTACGTGCCAGTATTTGCATGTCGACTGCAAGGCAATAGTTCTCAAGATACTCACCGTCAAGTGCTAGCTTTTGACTATCTCTATTGTAATCACGTCCATTAATTTGCGCCCAGCCAGTTATACCTGGAAGTAATTTATGGATTCCATAACGTTGTCTGCTCTTGACTAATATTGCTTGTGTATGCAGTGCTGGTCTGGGACCAACAATACTCATTTTCCCGCAGAGTACGCTCCAAAGTTGAGGCAGTTCGTCAAGGGAAAATACACGCAGCCAGGAGCCAACCCTAGTTATGTGAGCATTGGGCTCAGACAGTAGATCAGAGCTGACTTCAGGAGTATTTATCCTCATCGTTCGGAACTTTGGCATATTAAACTCTACCCCATTTCTTCCGACTCTTTGCGACCAATACAAGGCTGGGCCTTTACTATCTAATTTTACAAGCACCCAAATGGTAATGAGAAGTGGACTAAGCAAAAACAGAAGCGAAAAAGATGCAATTAGATCAAAGAACCTTTTGATGCGAAAATAATACTTTTGAGTTGCTACGGCTGGTTGGTTTAATTTTGTGGCCATGCGGGCTAGTAATTAAGTTAATATAATGTTTATGTTCAGAGCTACTTCATATGATCAAGTATGTATGTATAGTAGTCTTGTAATAGCCTTACAAGGCTTTGGGTTTCAAATTTTTGTTCTGCTCTGTATCTGGCTGCTTCGCCAAGACGATTTCGCAGTGGGATATCCGTGGTTAGTAATCTGATAGCTGATGCTAAGCTTTTCGTGTCTTTGGTTGGAACAAGCAACCCAGTTCTACCTTCCACAATTGAATCAGATAAACCAGTTATTCTTGTGCCTATAGCTGGAATACCGCAAGCAGCAGCCTCAATGATCGATGAACCAAAGCCCTCGCGATAGCTTGGAAGAACCATAAAATCGGCAGCTGCTAGATATTGTTCAGGGTTAGCTGTGTATCCTACAAGGTGTAGTCGGTCCGCCGCTACGCCGGCAGCCCTGATTAAATGTTTGGAAAAGTTTTTCTCTTCAAAACCAATAAGTATACTGTGTAACTTCGGCAGTTCATTACGTAATCCCTGTATTGCTTCGGCAAGTTCTATAAGCCCCTTTTCAGGTGTTATTCGACCAAGAAACACCAAGACGGTATCGTCTAAATCTATTCTTAGTTTTGCCCGAACAGACTTTCGACTAACCAAGCATGGGTGAAATCTTGTTGAATCAACCCCACTTACCGAGCCACAACCAAGAACTTCCATGTCGGCTACATCTGCAACTCTAGATTGAGCAAGAAATTTGCGCTGAGATTCGCTATCTACAAGGACATTGGTAGCAAGTTGGACTATAATTTGGTCGACAAACCGCAGTATCGTATGAAGCGGTTCATTTCTAGTCACCCAGACTTGACCAGTGAACCAATGAATCCTAATTGGGACACTAGCGATAAATCCAGCCAGTATTCCTAGAAGGCCGGCCTTTGGTGAAAGAGTGTGTATTATATCAGGTTTTTCACGACGAAGAATCAGAAGAATTTTCAATATAGATATCATGTCAGCCAAAAGATTGATTGGTCTCTGGATCCCAACAGCGTGGAATATTACCTTGTCTCGCAATCTAGGCTCTAATTCACTGTTCTTCCCGTTTGCAATTATAATAACATTGTATTTCTCCTTTGATGCTATAATATGCTCTGCCAGGAAGGAATTTATCTGAAAGGGAATGGTTGTTAAATAGCAAATTTTTAGACGTGAATTAGCTGCCATTGTTAGTAGGAGCGATTAGTTAACATTTGGTGGAGAAACTCGCTGGATATGAAGTTTGAAAATTCTTAGATGCTAAAGCAAATTCCTTGGTCGCGTTGTGTTACGCTAATTACTCATTGTATTATGTCTTTTGTTTTATCTTTCTGAGAGGACTTTGTCAGTAATTGTATTAAAGCCTTCCGGCATTGGCAGAATAGGAGTTAGGCGAAGGCTTTCTCGAGCGAGATCTATTGGATAACCCGCCAAGCGCGAAAGCGAATCTATTCTCTGCTTAGTGAGTGGAAAGTTCGGTAATTTGCCAAACCCTAAAGCAATAAGGCGTGCAGCTGCCTTAGGGATTCGATATCGTGGCATCGGGCACCCCGCTCGTTTGCTAATCTGCTCAACCAATGATATCCAGCTACAATCGCTCGAATAGTTTATGATTGTTCCACTTTTCCCCCGCCCAATTTTGATCAAAGCATTAACGACGTCATCTACATGTATGTACGTGCTGACAGCCCTGGGTGACCCTATGAATATGAATTTTCCTGAGATGACAGATTTCGCTAGTGCAAAGGCAGATTGATTTGTCATCGTTTGCCCAACTACGTTAGATGGTCTCAGGATGCCCCATGACAGTCCCGATTTTGAGCAGGACTCTATTACCCTCAGATCCGCGTCAAGTTTGCTTGCTTCGTAGTCATTTGCCGGTCTAGGCTCATAATTTTCTTTAATTGCAACTGTACCATTTGGTGGTCCATATACACCTACGGTGCTTAGTTGAATCCAACGCCCACAGCGCCCAGATGCTCTGTCTAGCAGACGCTGGGTGCCATGCGAATTTACTTCATATACTAGAGATTTATCCCGTTTTTCTGCTCCAAGATGATATACAATGTCAACGCCGTCTGTAAATGAGTAAGGTATATGTCTCATAAGATCTCCTAGGTAAGGCTTTGATCCATAAGGCGCTAGTTTTGGTTTCCTAGTCAAGACTCTTACTTTATCCCCATTTGCCAAATGAGCATTAACAAGGGCTCTTCCAATGAACCCGGTACCCCCAGTAATTGCAATAGTCAGCATGCTCAAAAAGTTTTAATGAAAGAACTTCAATCGCTTAATTAGCTCTGTATGTTGATTCGTGTTCTTGCGAATTTGTTGGCTGTCGTAACTGTCCTTTGTAAGCATGATTTAGCTGACCTTCTGGTGTTACTGTTTGAATCCTCCCGGGTGGAGCACTTGGTAGTGTAGGCGCTTTAGGTGCGTTTGGTCCAATTTGTCTGTTGTGTATGTATGTACATGTGTTAAAGGAATCTATCTCTATTATCTTTTTCTTGCGGCGTGAGCCTGGCTTGCACTTCACTTGCTGATCCCCACTCCTTTGAGTGTGATTATGAGCTTATGCGCATCAATAACTAGGAGTTTTCTTTATTCATGCCATATCAGCACGTGTTCCTTGTGTAAAAAGTACATGTGTATGACATGCTACTCATATTCTGCTTTTGTTTCAAGAAAATTTTACCGGTTGGCATTTCGCATCACCCGCTCCAGCTTGTCTTGCGTTGTCTGTTCATCCTGTTGCTACTTTAGGTAAAGTTTATCTCGGTATTTTGAACGGCTCATGATTCTATTGCGAGTTAAACTATTGCCCTTTATGCATCATGATTTTGATATTCTTTGTCCTACCTAGGTCAGGTGTTTAAGCCTTTTATTCTCCGTTCATCCATTAGCCCCTTCCTGTGCTTTTTTTATTTCTATGGCTTTATTACTGCTTTAGTGCAGCTTCTCCAATTTCATTCATTTAACTTTACGACTTTCTTTTTAGCTTGTCTCCTTTCTTTTTAGCTTTGCTCTTTTACGTATCCCCGTTGGTGTTTCCCCCAAAATCTTCTAAGTGTAGTTGCGGGAAGTTTTTTGCCCGGCTTTCATGAGTTCAGTGTATTAGTAAGCAGTCTGAGATGACTAGTATTCTCTTGGCATGATATAACTTGTCCTTGCGCTGTTGCAGGGCAGAAGGGAATCTATCGCTGAGAATACAACTACAAGTGATAAGACTGGTTTTGTTGCTATCGGTGCATTCAGGATTATTTCTGATAACCTTAGCACACTCAGTAGAAGATAAGACCAAGCAGCTTCAACCGGGTTCGGGCTGAAAGTAATGATTAGGAGAAATTCCTCGTACACGCGCTGCTTGAAGATGTTGATCTTGTACCGGTTCTTGTTGGTAATTGAAAAGTGCTTCGCATGAAAGTTGGTTAAAATACTGGTGCATGGGTAGCCATAGCTTTGGTTGACCAACATGGAGTGGTAAATGTCCTCTGTATAATGCAATATACGATTTGGCTCAAAAGGTATTTTTCGAAGTGTGCTAATACGCCATGCAGAGGAGCCTCCATAAAGCTTTGAACTTAGGATTTGCCTAGGTAGTTTTCCTGTCGCTCTTGACAATGACTGTCGCGGATCGTACAGGATTCTTGAGGATCTCAGAAGCAACTGTTTTAATGTCTGTGGAATGGTAAATTCTGGCTCATCAATTAGGCAGCACGTCCCCACTTGGTCTAGATTCTCTGTGAAAAACTTTATTATACCATCAAGATATTTACTTGGAAGGACTAGATCGTCCTCCCCAAAGATTATTATGTCACTCGTGCAATATAATGTAGCAAGTGCTTTTGCGTAAACCAGGCCACGTATTTGAGATTCTATGTAAATTATTTTTGTGCTTTTGGGTATTTCTTCAAGTGTTTTTTGTAGAAACTCGTGTAGGTTGGCTGAGCTAGATTGGTCTATGAAAATTAGCTGATCAGGAATGATAGATCCACAGAAGCATGATAGTATTGATTCAATGAGAATCGGGCTCTTGCGTATTATTGGGAAACATACGCTGCAGTTAAGACTGGTCATTTCATGTTCCCAAAGTGTTCCCGGCACTGATTAGGCGCCCTTTGTCCTTTAGCCTAGTCTAATGAACCATGTCCCTTTGGCTCTCCATCCCCGACTGTCCTTTCGTCAATAATGATTTTTAACGCTCGAGACCCGTGGCTCTATTGTGCTTCTTTGTAAGCGCTGCACTTTTTAGATAATGTTCAGCTGTTAGATATCTTTAGATTCCTTAGTAGCCTCGTTCGATCTGGAGCTTTTCTCGCTTCTCTACAGTCGATCTGATCTAACCCAATCCATCTCCTCTGTAGGGATGGTGCCTAGCAGTCTTAGGCCTGGATCCGCTCAGCGCCCACTTCTCTCCGTTTTTCTTCGTGTTGGGTCCTTGTTTCATTAATTTATGGTCAGTTATCCAAGTTCTGTCCAGATGCTCTGCAACGCGGCTCCTTGGGTTGCTCACCAGGTCACCAGCGTTTTTGCTTTCATCGGTTTGCTTGTTTTGTGCCTTCATGTGACCCAGGTGCTGGGTTGATAGCGTAATTGACTTTTTGGGTGTTTACCTGTGCTGATTGCCTCCAATGCCAGCAGCGCTTTCAGCGATGGCCCATGGCGCTACTGCCCTTGAGCCGTGATGCCCTGGTACTTATACCCGCATCTAGATTAATGATTCTCCTTCCACTGTCAGTCGCGCAGCCTAGGTACTGCAGTGCCATTCGTTCTACTTGGCGCGAATATTCAGTCCACCTACTTGGGGTTTGAGAGTATGTATCCACCACTACCGCTAGTGCCCTTCCCGATTTCGGCCACCCCAGTTAGCGTGGAGTCAGTCGTCAGACCGGGATGACCCAGCTCCACGACCTGCGCCTGCGCCTGTTGGTGCAACAGGAAAGCGAACGCATTGCTGATAGCCAGCCCGCCGAGCTCGATCTTTCGGTGGTGCAGGCCCGCTGCCTTTGCTGGTTAGCCCTGCTCGCCGAAGCCCACGAAGACCAGGCCACCGACGCTGAAAAGGGCGGCGATGTGGAGCAGGCCATGGGTTGGTTTGCCGATTCGATGCGGCTGCGCGACGTGATCAACGTGGTGAGTTCGATCGAAATACCCCTGCCCGCGGCCAGTGAGCAGGATGAAGACTGGACAGAGGGGCCCCTCGCTGCCTAAAGGGCGGCTTGGGTGCCATGATGGGGTCCGTGAGCACTAGGGAGTGCGGTGCCAGAAGAGCCCTGCCAATGCCCTGATTGCCAGCGGTTTTATCGGGAACACGACCGATTGATCCGTGAGAATCCCACCCTGCGCCAGCAGCAGGAGCTGAGTTGGGCTGCCCTGCAATCCTTCCGCACCCTGGCCGGCCGGGTCATGGAAGAACTGCAAAAGCAGCAAGAAGCCTCTGAAGCCGCTCCTGAGCAGCCAGCAGCAGCCCATGCCGTACCAGCCGCCAACGGCGGCCAGGCCGCCGATGAGGCCGATCCCCTCCAGCAGGCCATGGCCGACCTGGAGAACATCAACGCCCACCTGTTCTCGATCGAGGCCCTGATGGAGCGCATCTTTGATGTGCGCGTGCCGGACGAGGTGGAGCAAAAGTTCCGCGAGCTCGCCGGCGAACTGGCCCCCGATCCGCTCAATGCGGACCGGTTGCGGCTCAACCGCCTGCTGCACCAAACCCCAGACCTGCCTTAATCCGTCACGCAGCTGATCGTCACCGGGTAGCCCTCGGCCTTCCAAATCCGCTGGGCGTATTCCTTGATCGAGCGATCCGAGGAGAAAAAGCCTGTGCGGGCCGTATTCAGTAGCGACATCCGGTTCCACAGGGGCCGATCCGCCCAGGCCTGATCCACCGCTCCCTGGGCCCGCAGGTAGTCGTTGAAATCGGCCAGCACAAAGAAGGGATCACTGCCGGTGAGGTTTTGCAGCAGGGGCCTAAACAGATCGCCATCGCCGCTGCTGAAGTGGCCCTGCTCGATCAGCCGCAGGATTTCAGTGAACTCGGGCATCGATCCAATCAGCTCCCAGGGGCGGTAGCCCTCCTGGCCCAACGCCGAGATTTCCTCTGCGGTTTTGCCAAAGAGGAAGAAGTTCTCGGCCCCCACCTGCTCGCGGATCTCCACGTTGGCGCCATCGAGGGTGCCGATCGTGAGCGCCCCATTCATGGCGAATTTCATATTGCCCGTGCCGGAAGCTTCCTTGCCGGCGGTGGAGATCTGCTCCGAAAGATCGGAGGCCGGATACACCCGCTCACCCAGCTTCACGTTGTAGTCGGCCAGGAAAATCACCCGCAGCCGGCCCTCCATATCCGGATCAGCGTTCACCGTTTCGGCGATGCCGTTGATGAAGCGAATGATCAGCTTCGCCATCGTGTAGCCCGGCGCCGCCTTGCCGCCAAAGATCACCGTGCGCGGAGCAGAGTTGCCCGCAGTGCCATTTTTGATGCGCAGGTACTGGGCGATCACCTGCAGGGCATTGAGGTGCTGGCGCTTGTATTCGTGGATGCGCTTCACCTGCACGTCAAACAGGGAGCTGGGATCCACGTGCACGCCGCTGTGGCGGTGGATGTAGTTGCTCAGATCGGTTTTCACCGACCGTTTGGTGGCGCCCCAGCGCTCCAAAAAGGCGCTGTCACCTACGAAGCGCTCCAATTGCTTCAGCTGGTCGAGGTCCTTGACCCAGCCGTCGCCAATCGATTCGTTGAGCAGGGCCGAGAGCTGGGGGTTGGCTAGCGCCACCCAGCGCCGGGGCGTCACCCCATTGGTCACGTTGGTGAATTTCTCAGGCCAGAGCGCCGCAAATTCCGGGAACAGCTCGCTCTTCACCAGGTCGCTGTGCAGGGCCGCCACCCCATTGATGTGGTGGGAGGCCACCGTGGCCAAATTGGCCATGCGCACGGCCTTGGCGCCTTCTTCATCAATGATCGACACCTTGGCCAGCAGGGCGTTGTTGCCGGGATACTTCAGGCGCACCTGCTGCAGGAAGCGTCGGTTGATCTCGTAGATCAGCTCCAGGTGCCTGGGCAGCAGCGAGCCAAACAGCGGCAGGCCCCACTTCTCCAGGGCTTCCGGCAGCAGGGTGTGGTTGGTGTAGGCAAGCGATTTGGAAGTGATGCTCCAGGCCGCATCCCAATCCAGGTGCTTGTCGTCGATCAGCAGCCGCATCAACTCGGCCACCGCGATCGAGGGGTGGGTGTCGTTGAGCTGCACCGCCCAGTGGTCGGGGAAGTCGCTGATTGGAATGCCCCGGGCATCGAGGCTGCGGATCATGTCTTGCAGCGAGCAGCTCACAAAGAAGTGCTGCTGCTTCAGCCGCAGCCGGCGCCCCTCATCGGTGCCGTCGTTGGGGTAGAGCACCTTGGAGAGGGTTTCCGAGCCCACCTTCTCTTCCACGGCGCCGTAGTAGTCGCCGATGTTGAAGGCATAGAAATCGAAGCTCTCAGTGGCATCGGCCCGCCACAACCGCAGCCGGTCGCAGGTGTTCACCCGGTAGCCGAGCACCGGCACGTCGTGGGGGATGCCGATGGCGTGCTCAGCGGGGATCCAGCGCACCCTGTAGGTGCCGTCGTCGTCCTTGTAGCTCTCGGTGCGGCCGCCAAAGCCCACAAAGCAGGCCTGATCGGGGTGGGGGATCTCCCAGGGCCAGCCCGATTTGAGCCATTTATCGGTGATCTCTACCTGCCAGCCATCGCGGATCAGCTGGTCGAAGATCCCGAATTCGTAGCGGATCCCATAGCCGGTGGCTGGGATCTCTAGCGATGCCAGCGATTCCAGGAAGCAGGCCGCCAGCCGCCCCAGGCCGCCATTGCCCAGGCCCGGCTCCTCCTCCACATCGAGGATGTCGTTGATGTCGTTGATGCCAAAGCGGCGCAGGGCTTCGGCCGCTTCCGCCTGGATGCCGAGCATCAGCAGGTTGTTGCCCAGCTGGGGCCCAATCAAAAACTCGGCAGACATGTAGGCCACCACCCGGGTGGGGGCGGCGCTGATCGCCTCAATCCCGGCGAGATAGCGGGTCATCAGCCGGTCGCGCACGGCGTAGCTGAGCGCCATGTAGAGG
>Ga0310093_1000146_pt1 | contig 13660 bp, 12 predicted proteins | sample LakMicDCLTotalB5_FD_194450 | JGI IMG/M metagenome (GOLD analysis project Ga0310093, IMG submission 194450) | Enriched freshwater cyanobacterial communities from Lake Michigan, Michigan, United States - MI23.DCL.Total.B5 | ecosystem: Environmental > Aquatic > Freshwater > Lake | place: USA...
GCGCTGCCAATCTGCAGGCATGAACGCAACTGCCCTGCCGCCCCGCGGCCCCCGCTGGTTCGTGGCCGGCGACCTGGATGGCCTGCTGGGGCTTGGGCTCGACAACCTGATCCAGATCCTGCTGATCCTGGGGCTCTGCCGCGGGGTGCTCGGCTACCCAGACAGCCTGCTGCTGGGCACGGTGCTGCCCGCCACCGGCATCAGCCTGATGGTGGGCAACCTGGCCTACGCCTGGCAGGCCCACCGGCTGGCCAGCGCCGAGGGGCGCGACGACCGCACCGCCCTGCCCTACGGCATCAACACGGTGAGCCTGTTTGCCTACGTGTTTCTGGTGATGCTGCCGGTGAAGCTGGGGGCCCTTGGATCCGGGCTGGGGGAGGCCGCCGCCGTGCGCCTGTCCTGGCAGGCGGGCATGGTGGCCTGCCTCGGGTCTGGCCTGATCGAAGCCTCCGGGGCCTTCGGGGCCCAGCTGCTGCGGCGCTGGCTGCCGCGGGCGGCGCTGCTCTCCACCCTGGCGGGCATTGCACTGGGCTACATCGCCCTGGGGTTTCTGCTGCGCACCTACGCCCAACCGGTGGTGGGGCTCACCGTGCTGGCCCTGATCCTGGCCACCTACTACGGCCGGCTGCGGCTGCCGATCCCCGGCGGCCTGCTGGCGGTGCTGGTGGGCATGGCCCTGGCCTGGGGCAGCGGCCTGATCCGGTTCGATGCCGCCGCCTGGGCCAGCCAGAGCGCCCAGGTGGGGCTGCGGCTGCCGCACCTGGAACTAGCGGCACTGTGGCAGGCCCGCGGCCAACTGCTGCCGTGGCTGGGGGTGATCGTGCCCATGGGGCTGTTCAACCTGCTGGGATCCCTGCAAAACATCGAAAGCGCCGAAGCGGCAGGCGACCGCTACCCGGTGCGCAGCTCCCTGTTGATCAACGGCGTCGGCACCATCGCCGCCGCCGCCCTGGGGGGCTGCTTCCCCACCACCCTTTACATCGGCCATCCCGGCTGGAAGGCCATGGGGGCCCGCATCGGCTACTCCTGGCTCAACGGCCTGCTGATGGGAGCCGGCTGCCTGCTGGGCCTGTTCGGCGTGATCAGCCTGCTGGTGCCGATTGAGGCCGGCATGGCGATCGTGCTCTACATCGGCCTGGTGATCGCCGCCCAGGCCTTCGAGGCGACCCCCAGCCAACACGCGCCGGCGGTGGCCCTGGGGCTGCTGCCGGGCCTGGCGGGCTGGGGGTCGCTGCTGCTGAAGGCGGGGCTGCGGGCCGGCGGCGCCGGTACGGCCAGCCAACCCTTTTCACCCCAGCTGCTCGCCCCCCTGCAACAGGCCGACGTCTGGGCCGCTGGGGCCTTCGCCCTCGAGCAGGGGCAGATCATCGCCGCGATGCTGCTGGCGGCCATGCTCGTGTACGTGATTGAGCAGCGCTTTCTGGCCGCCAGCTTCACCATGGCGGTGGCCGCCGCCTGCGCCTGGCTGGGGGTCATCCACGCCTGGCGTTTCACCCAGGCGGACACGGTGTTGCAAATCGGCTGGGGGGCTGGCCCCTCCTGGGCTCTGGGCTACCTGCTGATGGCGCTGGTGTTTCTGCTGGCCGTGCTGTGGCGACGGCCTGCCGCATGACCCTGAGCTGAGCCTTCAATCCAGGGCCTGGGCCAGCAGTTGTTGCTCCAGTTCGGGGGTGATTCCGGTGTCGCTGTAATCGGACGACGGCGGCAGATGGAGATCGATCAGCCACTCCACCATCAAGCGCCGGTCGCGCATGGCCACAGACAGCTCAAGAAAATCCTGACCCAAAAGGCCGTGGACCTCAATCGCCTCCTCCAGGGCCTCGAGTTCAAGGCAGATGGCGCGATACAGGCAAAAATCCCGCAGGTTGAGTTCGCCGATGCGCTGGCGGCGATCAAGGCCCATGCCCGCCAGTGTCACGGCCTCAACCTCGCCCCACCATGCCTGGGGGCACATGCACGCCGGATGCGCCGCAGCGATGCCCGGTGCCGGTTTCGAACCAGCGACATCCTGCTTGTAAGGCAGGCGCTCTACCGCTGAGCTAACCGGGCGGTGCGCCCATTTTGCCCTTCGGCGCGGCACACTCGGCCCAACCGGCAGCGAAGGTTTGGCCAGTGGCCGCGACCACGACCGCGCCACCTGGCTGCTAACAGCGCCCGTCGCTCTGCTCTGGTGGCCCTGGCTAGGCCCGGCCGGAAGCATCGCCGCTGGCCTGGCCTTTGTGCTGGGGGGGCTCTGGCTCTCTCCAGACCTCGACACCCGCTCCAACCCCACCCGCCGCTGGGGACCATTGCGACTGCTGTGGTGGCCCTACCGGCGCCTGCTCAGCCATCGCTCCCTGCTATCGCACGCGCCCCTGCTGGGCAGTGCCGGCCGGCTGCTCTACCTGGTGGCCCTGGTGTTGGCGTTGAGCTGGCTGGCCCAGCCCCTGGGCAGCCCCAGCCCATGGGTCATCACCCAACGGGCCAGCCAGCTCTGGCACCAGCATCAACCGCTTGTGCTGGCGGCCCTGGTGGGGCTGGAGGCCAGCGCCTGGTTGCACCTGCTGCAGGACGGTGATCCAATGCCCCGGCTGCCCAGGCCCCTACGGCGCCGGCGCCGGCAGGGGGCCAGGCGCGGCAAACTCCGGTGAACTGACGGGCCGGCACCCCATGACCCTGCTCGATTTCGAGGGTGACTACGGCCGCCAATACAACGACCGCATCCGCGCCCTGATCCCCGGCTACGACGCCATCCAGGAACTCGGAGCTGCCGCCTTGGCGGCTCGCGTTCCCCAGGCCCGCCACGCCCTGGTGGTGGGCCCCGGCAGCGGCCAGGAACTGCCCGGGCTGCTGCAGGCACTCCCCGAGGCGCAGTTCACCCTGGTGGAGCCGAGTGCACAAATGCGCGGGTTCTGCAGCGGCGTGATCGATCAGGTGGGGGCTGGCGATCGGGTGCACTGGGGCCCCGAGCTGCTGCCGGAGCAGGGCCTGCTGCCCCCGGGTCCATTTGACGCGGTGATCTGCCACAACGTTGTGCACGTGCTGGCCCCAGCGCAGCAGCGGACGCTGATCGACCAGCTGACGGCCCATGTGGCTCCAGGGGGCGTGCTGGTGCTGAGTGGCTACAGCGAACCCGCGGAGGCCACGATCGAACCCTGGCTGGAGCTCGGCGCGGCCCGCTTCCGCGCCCTCGGCGTGGACGCAGCCACCGTGGCGGAGGTGATGGCCTCGCGGAATAGCAAGGTGTTCTCGCTGCAGCCACCGCTGCTGGAGCGCCGGCTGCTGGTGGCGGGGCTGGAGCCGCCGACCCAACTGATGCAAGCGGCCTGTTTCCGCCTATGGGTGAGCGGGCGGCCCGCCGATGGCAGCGCTGCAACGGCACCGGAGTCCGCCGCCGAAGCCATTGAGCAGCTGATGGCAGTGGTGAACCAACTGCGCGATCCCGACGGCGGCTGCCCCTGGGACCTGGAGCAAACCCATGCGTCGCTGGTGCCCTACGTGCTGGAGGAAGCCCATGAGGTGGCCGATGCCATCCGCCATGGCGACGACAGCCACCTGGCGGAAGAACTGGGCGACCTGCTGCTGCAGGTGGTGCTCCACGCCCAGATCGGCAGCGAAGACCAGCGCTTCAACCTGCGGCAGATCGCCATGGGCATCCGCGACAAGCTCGTGCGCCGCCATCCGCATGTGTTTGGCGGCGATGCAGCGGTAGACCCTGCGGCCGTGAAGCGCAGCTGGGAGGCGATCAAGGCGCAGGAGCAAGCCGAACGCACGGGGCGGCAGCCGTCATCCAGCAGCCCTCTGAGCGATCAGCTGGCGCGCAAGGTGCGAGGCCAGGCAGCCCTCGCCGGTGCCATGACCATCTCCAAGAAAGCGGCCGCCGCCGGCTTTGAGTGGGACGACATGGCCGGCGTGTGGCACAAGGTGCACGAGGAGCTCGATGAGCTGAAGCAGGCCATCGCCAACCGCGACCAGGCCCACGCCCAGGAGGAGCTGGGGGATGTGCTGTTCACCCTGGTGAACGTGGCCCGCTGGTGTGGCATCGACCCGGAGGGCGGCCTGGCGGGAACCAACCGCCGCTTTCTGGATCGCTTCTCCCGCGTGGAGGCGGCCTTGGGCGGCAATCTGCAGGGGCGCAGCATCGGCGAGCTGGAGGGCCTGTGGCGGCAGGCCAAGGCCGAGATCCGCGCCGAGGCGCAGGGAATCAAGCCTCACTCCTCCGGCGGCTGAAGGCGCCCCCGGCGCTGCTGCTTCACGGCGCTGCGTTGCTTCTTGGCCTGCAGCCGTCGTTGCACCGAGCCACGGGTGGGGCGCGTGGGCCGGCGCGGCGGCGGCGGCGGCTTGAGGGCCTGCTGCAGCAGGTCCACCAGGCGCCGCTGAGCCGCGACGCGGTTCTGCCACTGGGAGCGGTGTTCGCTGGCGGCGATCACCACACAGCCCTCCAGCAACCGCGACTCCAGCCGCTCCAGGGCCCGCTGCCGCAGGGCCAGTGGCAGCGCCGCGGTGGCCTCCAGGTCAAACAGCAGTTCCACCCGCGAATCGGTGGTGTTCACGTTCTGGCCGCCGGGGCCGGAGGAGCGCGAGAAACGCCAGCGCAGCTCGCAAGCCGGGATCACCAGCCGCGGGCTCAGCCGCAGATCACCGGGGTTGCACTCGGCAGCCATGGCCTGAGCCTGTCACGGGGGGCACAGGGGCGATGCGCAAATCTGGAGACACGCACCGCAGCGCCCATGGCCGAGAGCAGCACACCCGCCCCCACCCCCGGCGGGCCCCTCGTCGAATCAGGCTGGATCGATGAAATCTTCGATGGCGTGCGCTACGGCCTAGCGGGACGCGTGATCGCCGAGCAGCAATCGCCGTTCCAGACGGTGACGATCATCGACAGCGAGCGCTACGGCAAAGGGCTGCTGCTGGATGGCTGCTGGATGACCGCCGAGCGCCAGGAACGCCAGTACCACGAATCCCTGGTGCACCCAGCCCTGTGCAGCGCCGCCGCGATTGAACGGGTGCTGGTGATCGGCGGCGGCGACGGGGGCACCGCCCGCGAATGCCTACGCCACAGCGGCGTGCAGCACCTCGACATGGTGGAAATCGACGGGCTGGTGGTGGAGTGGAGCCAGCAGCACCTGCCCTCCATCGGCGGTGGCTGCTGGAGCGACCCCCGCTTCCACCTCACCGTGGGCGATGGCATCGCCTGGGCGGCCCAGGCCGCGGACGCGAGCTACGACGTGGTGATCGTGGATGGCTCCGACCCGGCCGGGCCGGCGGAGGGCCTGTTCAACCGTGCCTTCTTTGAGCACTGCCGCCGCATCCTGCGGCCCGGCGGCGTGTTCGCCACCCAGAGCGAATCACCGGAGGCGTTCCGCCAGGTACACCTCGACACGGTGAGCCTGCTGCGGCAGGTGTTCGGCCATGCCGATCCGCTCTATGGCTGGGTGCCGATGTATCCGAGCGGTTGGTGGAGCTGGACCTTCGCCGCCACCGACGGCCCCCGCTACCGGCAACCGGACCCCAACCGTGCCGCGGCCGTGGCCGCGGGCTGTGAGATCTGGAGCCCCCGCTGGCAGCGGGGCGCCTTCGATGCCATCCCCGCCGGCATTGAGCGGGCCCTGAACCCATGAACCATCTCTTTGACAGCGACGGCGCCATCTACATGGGCAGCCAGCGTGACCCCGCCGGCTGCCGGGTGGGCCTGTTCGGTGTGCCCTATGACGGCACCACCTCCTTCCGGCCCGGCACCCGCTTCGGGCCGGCGGCCATCCGCGAGGTGAGCGCTGGCCTGGAGAGCTATTGCCCGCAGCTGGACCGGGACCTCGAGGAGCTGGCGGTGGCGGATCTGGGGGCCATCGACATCCCCTTTGGCGCGCCGGAACCGGTGGTGGCGGCGGTGAAACACGCCACCGAAGCGGTGCTGGGCCTGGGGCTCAAGCCGCTGATGCTCGGTGGCGAACACTCGATCAGTTCGGGCGCAGTGGCCGCCGTGGCTGCGCAGCATCCCGACCTGGTGCTCGTGCAGCTCGATGCCCACGCCGACCTGCGCCAGGAGTGGCTCGGCGCCCACCACAGCCATGCCTGCGCCATGCGCCGCTGCCTGGAGGTGTTGCCCAGCCAACAGCTGCTGCAGATCGCGATCCGCAGCGGCACCCGTGAGGAGTTCAGCGAACTGCGCCAGACCGGCCGACTCGTCGCCATCGAGCACATGGCCGAAGCCCTGCGGCCCCTGCGCGGCCAACCCCTCTATCTCACCGTCGACCTCGACTGGTTCGATCCGGCCGTGATGGCGGGCACCGGCACCCCGGAGCCAGGGGGATTCCTCTGGCGCGACTTCGCCGCCCTGGTGGAAGAGCTGCGCCACCACAACCTGGTGGCCGCCGATGTGGTGGAACTGGCGCCGATGCTCGACCCCTCTGGGGTCAGCAGCGTGCTGGCCGCCAAGGTGGTGCGCAGCCTGTTGTTCCTGCTGGATCGCTAGTAGGCGCAGGTACCGCTGGCGCGCTGCTCCCGCAGCCGCTCGTGCTGCTGACCAATCAGCTGCACCGCCAGGGTGGGGTGGTTGTGCAGCAGATTGAGGAAGCGCAGCCGACCCAACCGCACCAGCTCCACCGGCGTGCGGGCCACGGCATCGCAGCGATGGGCGCCGTCCTTCCAGACCACGTCCTCGTAGCTGAACAGCTCCCCGGGGCGGTAGCAGAGCTTGTCGCCGGCAGGGTTGATCACCTCGACGATGCCGCGGCGCACGCCGTAGATGGCATCGGCCGACTGACCGCGGCTGAAGATGGCAGTGCCGGTGGGGAAGGACACCGTCTCGCTGTCCACCTGGGTGGCCATCAGCTCGACCGGCGTGGCAACGGTGATTGTGGCCATCCGCTCGCTCCCCCTACGCGGCTGAATGAATCAGCTTGTCACCGTTATTCCGCAGCCGCGGCCACAAGCAAGACACAGCGACGCTGCCGCCGCAAAACTTCAAGTTGTCTTCAGCTTTCCAGCACGTCCGCCAGGGCCAGCTGCCGGTTGGTCGACTCCGTCACCAGGCTGCCGCCATCGGGGCTGAGCGGAAGCCGCGGCGGCCGGGCCGTCCAGTGATGGCACCAGAGGTCGGAAGCCAGCTCACCATGGATCGGCAGCTTGCGCAGTTGGCACCAACCCATCTGCGCCCCGCTGGGTGGGGTGCAGTGGCGGCAGCTGCGGCAGCAGGGACGATTGCCCATGGGGGGCCCTTGGGTCGCCCAACGTAATCACGCTGCCGCAGAGCGGCCAGGGCGCGCGGCGAAGCTGCGGGAAGTCTTCCCGATGTGGAAGCCCATCGGTGCAACGCCCTCCATAGGATCCGGGCCGACGCCCGCCCGCCATGGACGCCAGCCAGCCCCTGCAGCGCACACCCCTGTTCGACGCGGTGCGCGCGGCTGGGGGTCGCCTGGTGCCCTTCGCCGGCTGGGAGATGGCCGTGCAGTTTGCGGGCCTGCTGGAGGAACACCGCGCCGTGCGGCAGGGCTGCGGCCTGTTCGACATCTCCCACATGGGGGTGCTGCGGCTACTGGGCCCCGGGGCCAAGGATGCCCTGCAGGCGCTGGTGCCTACCGACCTGTTCCGCATCGGCCCCGGTGAGGCCTGCTACTCGGTGCTGCTCAACCAGGAGGGCGGCATCCGCGACGACCTGATCGTGTACGACCGCGGCTGGCAGGAGCCGCTGCACAGCCATGAGCTGCTGGTGGTGATCAATGCCGCCTGCGCCGACTCAGATACGGCCTGGCTGCGCAGCCAGCTGGAGCCGGCCGGCATCCAGGTGAGCGACCACAAGGGCGGCGGCGTGCTGCTGGCCCTGCAGGGACCCGAAGCGGCCCAGCGACTGGAGGAGCTGTGTGAGGAGAGCCTGGCGGGTCTGCCGCGGTTCGGCCACCGCATGCTGCAGCTGAGGGGCATCGGCGAGGCCTTTGTGGGGCGCACGGGCTACACGGGGGAAGACGGCTTTGAGCTGCTGCTGGATGCCACTGCGGGGCTGGCCTTCTGGCAGCACTGCCTGCAGCACGGGGTGCAGCCCTGCGGCCTCGGCGCCCGCGACACGCTGCGGCTGGAGGCGGCCATGCACCTCTACGGCAACGACATGGACGCCAGCACCACCCCGCTGGAGGTGGGTCTGGGCTGGCTGGTGCACCTGGAGATGCCCAAATCCTTCATCGGGCGCACCGTGCTGGAGCGGCAGACCGAAACCGGCGCCCCGCGGCGGCTGGTGGGCCTGCGGCTGCAGGGGCGGGCCATCCCGCGCCACGGCTATCCGGTGCACGCGGCGGATTCCCCAGCCGGAAGCGAGCCCATCGGGGTGGTCACCAGCGGTGGCTGGTCCCCCTGCCTGGAGGCAGGCATCGCCCTGGCCAGCGTGCCCGCGGCCCACGCCAAGCTCGGCACCACGCTGGCGGTGGAGATCCGCGGCCGCCGCGAACCGGCTGAGGTGGTGAAGCGCCCCTTTTATCGGCGCTGACGCGAGGACAGCCCGGCGTTGAAGCCCCGGGTGGGACAATCGCCGATTGCTTTCCTCACCTCAGCATGCGCAGCCACGGATGCGGCGACCTGCGCCCCGACGCCACCGGCCAGGCCGTGCAGCTGTGCGGCTGGGTGGACCGCAGCCGTGACCACGGCGGCGTGATCTTCATCGACCTGCGCGACCGCAGCGGCACCGTGCAGATCACCGTGGACCCGGACAACGGCGCCGCGATGTTCGCCGTGGCGGAACACCTGCGCAACGAAACCGTGATCCAGGTGGAGGGCACGGTGCGCGAGCGCCCCGCCGACGCCATCAACGAGAAGCTGGCCACCGGCCGGGTGGAGGTGCTGGCCCGTGCCATCACCGTGCTCAATGGCGTCCGGGGCAACCTGCCCTTCCCCGTGTCGGTGCACGACGAGGAGAACACCCGCGAGGAGCTGCGGCTGCGGCACCGCTACCTCGACCTGCGCCGCGAGCGCATGAACAGCAACCTGCGCCTGCGCGCCCAGACCATCCAGGCCGCGCGCCGTTTCCTTGAAGACCAGGGCTTCATCGAAGTGGAGACCCCGGTGCTGACCCGCTCCACCCCGGAAGGGGCCCGCGATTACCTGGTGCCCTCCCGTGTGTGCGGCGGCGAATGGTTCGCCCTGCCCCAGTCGCCGCAGCTGTTCAAGCAGCTGCTGATGGTGGGGGGCATTGAGCGCTACTACCAGGTGGCCCGCTGCTTCCGCGACGAAGACCTCAGGGCCGATCGCCAGCCGGAATTCACCCAGCTGGACATGGAGATGAGCTTCATGGACCAGGAGCAGATCCTGGAGCTCAATGAAGCCCTGATCGCCTCCATCTGGAAAGCCGTGAAGGGGGTCGAGCTGCCGCGGCCGTTCCCGCGGCTCACCTGGCACGAGGCCATGGAGCGTTACGGCACCGACCGCCCCGACACCCGCTACGGCATGGAGCTGGTGACCGTGAGCGACCTGGTGGCCGACATGGGCTTCAAGGTGTTCAGCGGCGCCGTGGCCGCCGGTGGCTCGGTGAAGTGCATCGCCGTGCCCGGCGGCAATGAGGCCGTGAGCAACGTGCGCATCAAGCCCGGTGGTGATGTGTTCAGCGAGGCGCAAAAAGCCGGGGCGGGCGGCCTGGCTTTCATCCGCGTCCGCGAAGGCGGCGAGATCGACACCATCGGCGCCATTAAGGACAACCTTTCCGAGGAGAAGAAAGCGGAGCTGCTCGCCCGCACCGGCGCCCAGCCCGGCACCCTGATCCTGTTCGGCGCCGGCGACACCGCCACGGTGAATAAGGCCCTCGATCGCGTGCGCCAGTACCTGGCCCGCGAGCTGGGGCTGGTGCAGCCCGACCGCGACAACGACCGCTGGAACTTCCTCTGGGTGGTGGATTTTCCGATGTTCGAATTCAACGCCGACGAGAACCGCTACGAGGCGCTGCACCACCCCTTCTGCGCCCCCAACAGCGACGACCTGGGCGACGACGCGGCCGCCTGGGCCGACACCTTGCCCGCAGCCCGCGCCCAGGCCTATGACCTGGTGCTCAACGGCCTGGAGCTGGGTGGCGGCTCGCTGCGCATCCACGATTCGGCCCTGCAGCGCCAGGTGCTCCAGACCATTGGCCTGCCCCTGGAGGAGGCCAACCAGCAGTTCGGCTTCCTGATGGAAGCCCTCGACATGGGGGCCCCGCCCCACGGCGGCCTGGCCTTTGGTCTCGACCGCATGGTGATGCTGCTGGCGGGTGAGGAGTCGATCCGCGACACGATCGCCTTCCCGAAAACGCAACAGGCCCGTTGCCTGATGACCGGCGCCCCCGGCGGCGTGGCCGACAAGCAATTGGAAGAATTGCATGTGGCCAGCACCTGGGTGGAAGAGGACGAGAGCTAAACCGCCGCAGGGCAAACGCCAGGGCCGCCAGAACCCGAACACAAACCAGGCATTTCCACCTGCGTCTCAACTGAGACCCGAGCCTGGGGGTGTTCTTCCTCTGGAGTGGGTTTGCCCCGAGCTCCCGCCACCCGTCAAAGTCCCGCCAAGGGCAGCCGGCGGCGCTCCAGCAGCGACCTGGTGCGCCTCTACCTGCAGGACATCGGCCGAGTGGACCTGCTCAGCCACGAGGAGGAGCTCACCCTGGCCCGCCTGGTGCAGCACCGGGAACGGCTGCTGCGGGAACGGCGGCATCTGGCGGAACAGTGCCCGCCACTGGCGGAGCTGATCCAGCTGGAGGAGCAGCGGCAGCGGCTGGCCTCGCAGCTGGGCCATCGCCCCACCCTGCAGCAGTGGGCGGAGCAGGGCGGCCTGGAGACGGCGGTGCTGCGGGAGCGGCTGCGGCAGGGGCAGCAGCACTGGGCACAGCAGAGCGGCCTGGAGGCCGGAGCCCTCAAGCAGGCGCTGCACCAGGGGCAGCGCGCCCGCGACCGCATGATCCAGGCCAACCTGCGCCTGGTGGTGGCCGTGGCCAAGAAGTACCAGCAGCGGGGCATGGAACTGCTGGACCTGGTGCAGGAGGGCACCCTGGGGTTGGAGCGGGCCGTGGAGAAATACGACCCCACCCGGGGCTTCCGCTTCAGCACCTACGCCTACTGGTGGATCCGCCAGGGGATCACCCGGGCCATCGCCACCCAGAGCCGCACGATCCGGCTGCCGGTGCATGTCACCGAGAAGCTCAACCGCATCAAGAAGGCCCAGCGTCAGATCGCCACGGAGCACGGGCGGCTGGCCTCGGTGGCCGACCTGGCCCAGCGGCTGGGGCTCAGCGAGGAGGTGGTGCGGCTCACCCTGATGCGGGTGCCGCGGGCCGTCTCCCTGGACACGCGGGTGGGCCGCGAGCAGGACACCGAGCTCAGCGAACTGCTGGAGGACAGCCACGCCACCCCAGAGCAGGAGCTCACCCGCGAGCAGCTGCACGCCGATCTGGAGGCCCTGCTGGAGGAGCTCACCAGCCGCGAAGCGGCGGTGATCCGGCTGCGCTACGGCCTCGAGGACGACCAGCCCCAGACCCTCTCAGAAATCGGCGCCGGATTGCAGCTGTCGCGGGAGCGGGTGCGCCAGATCGAATGCCGCGCCCTGCTCAAGCTGCGCCAGCCCCAGCGGCGCTGCCGCGTGCACGATTACCTGCCCAGCCTCGACAGCGATCTGGGCGATTCCTGAGCCCCCCCTGGAGGGGCCCGGTAAATTGAAGGGTCGCTGCTGATGCCATGGCCAAATTCGTCTTTGTGACCGGTGGCGTGGTGTCCAGCATTGGCAAGGGCATCGTGGCCGCCAGCCTCGGACGATTGCTGAAGAGCCGTGGCTACAGCGTTTCGATCCTCAAGCTCGACCCGTATCTGAACGTGGATCCGGGCACCATGAGCCCGTTCCAGCACGGGGAGGTGTTCGTCACCGAAGACGGCGCCGAGACCGACCTCGACCTGGGCCACTACGAGCGGTTCACCGACACGGCCATGTCGCGCCTCAACAGCGTGACCACCGGCTCGATCTACCAATCGGTGATCAACAAGGAGCGCCGCGGCGATTACAACGGTGGCACCGTGCAGGTGATCCCCCACATCACCGGTGAGATCCGCGAGCGCATCCACCGGGTGGCGGCCAATAGCGGCGCCGATGTGGTGATCACGGAGATCGGCGGCACCGTGGGCGACATCGAGTCGCTGCCGTTCCTCGAAGCCATCCGCGAATTCCGCGGCGACGTGGGCCGCAACGACACGGCCTACGTGCACGTGACCCTGCTGCCCTACATCGGCACCTCCGGCGAGCTCAAGACCAAGCCCACCCAGCACTCCGTGAAGGAGCTGCGCTCGATCGGCATCCAGCCGGATGTGCTGGTGTGCCGCAGCGACCGCAGCATCAGCGAAGACCTCAAGACCAAGATCGGCGGCTTCTGCGGCGTGCCCAAGCGGGCCGTGATCCAGGCCCTCGACGCCGACAGCATCTACGCCGTGCCGATCGCGATGGAGCAGGAGGGCCTGTGTCGGGAGGTGCTCGACCTACTGGGCCTGGCGGACCACGAGAGCGACATGGCCCTGTGGGCCGCCATGGTGGCCAAGCTGCGCAACCCCGGCCCATCGGTGAAGGTGGCGCTGGTGGGCAAGTACGTGCAGCTCAACGACGCCTACCTGTCGGTGGTGGAGGCCCTGCGCCACGCCTGCATCGACCGCGATGCCGCCCTCGACCTGCACTGGATCTGCGCCGAACAGATCGAGGAGCAGGGGGCAGACAGCCTGCTGCGGGGGATGGATGCGGTGGTGGTGCCCGGTGGCTTCGGCAACCGGGGCGTGGACGGCAAGGTGGCGGCGATCCGCTGGGCCCGCGAACAGCGGGTGCCGTTCCTGGGGCTCTGCCTCGGCATGCAGTGCGCCGTCATCGAGTGGGCCCGCAACCAAGCGGGCCTGGTGGGTGCCACCAGCGCGGAACTCGACCCCGACAGCCCCCACCCGGTGATCCACCTGCTGCCGGAGCAGCAGGACGTGGTGGACCTGGGCGGCACCATGCGCCTGGGGGTCTACCCCTGCCGCCTGGCCACGGGCACCCTGGGCCAACGGCTCTACGGCGATGAGGTGGTCTACGAGCGCCACCGCCATCGCTATGAGTTCAACAACGCCTACCGCAACCTGTTTCTGGAGTCGGGCTACGAGATCAGCGGCACCTCCCCCGATGGCCGCTTGGTGGAACTGATCGAGCTCAAGGACCACCCCTTCTTCACCGCCTGCCAGTACCACCCCGAATTCCTCTCCCGGCCTGGCCGCCCCCATCCGCTGTTCCGCGGCCTGATCGAGGCGGCGCAGCGGCGTCTTCCCTCCAGCCCCAGCGAGGCCATCAACAGCCAGCAGGCGGGCAGCTTCAGCGGCGGGCCACGGCCCCTCTCCTCCCCCTCGCCATGAACGCTGCGGCGGCAGTCGAGGCCCTGACGCTGCCGGTGGTGGAAACCTTCCACTCCCTGCAGGGGGAGGGGATCCACACGGGCCGCAGTGCGCTGTTCATCCGCCTGGGGGGCTGCAGCGTCGGCTGCAGCTGGTGCGACACCAAACACTCCTGGCCGGTGGCTGTCCACCCCGGGCGCCGCCTCGACAGCCTCACCGCGGAGGTGCAGCAGGCCGCCACGGCGGGGGCGGCCTTCGTGGTGATTACCGGCGGCGAACCGCTGGAGCACCCCCTCGACCCCCTCTGCACCACCCTGGCGGCCGCGGGTCTGCCGCTGCAT
>Ga0310093_1000147_pt1 | contig 13660 bp, 10 predicted proteins | sample LakMicDCLTotalB5_FD_194450 | JGI IMG/M metagenome (GOLD analysis project Ga0310093, IMG submission 194450) | Enriched freshwater cyanobacterial communities from Lake Michigan, Michigan, United States - MI23.DCL.Total.B5 | ecosystem: Environmental > Aquatic > Freshwater > Lake | place: USA...
GGGGTGGGCAGGCTGGGGGCCGAGGGCAGGCTCACGGGCAGGATCACGGATGGCTGGTAGCGGCGCAGGTAGCTCTCCAGGGAGCCGACGTTCGGCAGCGGCAGCCGGAAGCCCTCGAACAGCGGTCCCCGCAGGATGGCGTCGTAATCGCCGCTGCTGAGGCTCAGCAGGGCCAGGATCACCCCCTGGGCCGACAGCCGCAGCCGCTGGCCCGCCTGCACCGTGGTGGGGCCGGTGCCGGTGGGGGTTCCATCCTTCAGCGGCTCCACCTCCACCGTGCCCTCCAGCACCGAGAGCTGGGAGTCGCCCTGCTCGTCCACCTCCAGCAGGTAGTTGGTGCCCCGCACGCTCAGCCGGGCGGAGCGGGTGCACCCGGCGGCCTTGCCCGACACCAGCACCTGACCGCTTTCGAGCAGGAAGCAGCTTTGTCCCAGGCGCATCCGCGAGAAGCGGTTGATCCGCCCCACCGCACCGCCGGGAAAGGCGAGGGCGCCGCGGCTTGCCTTGGTGCTCACGTCATCGGGGGCCGCGGCCTGCTGCTTCACCCGGGCCTTCTGGCCATCCACGAAGAGCTGGTCACCATCGAGGATCTCCTGGATCACGGCCCGCTCGGCGCTGCGGGCGGGCAGCGGCGGTGGCAGCAGGGTGAGCAGCAGGGCGCCGGTCAAGCTCGCCAGGCCGTACCTCTGCGGCCTCGCCCAGTGGCCCAGCCTCCCGCCCTGTCCCACTTCAGGGGATCGGCGGGGCCTTGGTGATCGGCACGGCAGGAACCTCGGCATCGGTCTGGTTCAAGGCACCACCTCACTCTGGCCCCATCCCAGCGGCTTCGGCCGCTCTCCGGGCAGGCCCCGGCCTCCGGCGTCAGGATGGGGCGATGCCCGTCGTGCCGATGGCCCCGTCCAGCGCGATTTCGACCTGGTTCGTTCCCTCCGGGGCCGTGGTGCTGCCCGCCTTCGGGCTGGTGCTCCTGCTGACCCTGGCCTGCCGGCGCCGCGGCCTGCCCCTACCCCCCCGCACCCTGCCGCTCCTGGGCACCGTGAGCTGGGTGGCTCTGCACCTGGTGCCGCTCAGCCTGGTCCCGGCCTCCAGCCGCCCCTGGCTCGCCATCGGCGTGGACCTCCTGCTGGTGCTGGCCCTGATCCGGCTGCTGCTCTGGCTGGTGCTGGAACTGCCCGGTGGACTGGGGTGGTGGCGTCCGCCGCCGGAGCTGTTGGTGCAGCTGCTCCTGGTGGCCGGTGGTGCCCTGGCCGCCGTGCTGCTCGTGAACCAGGTGGGACGCCTGGATCTGATGGGGCTCGTCACCACCTCGGCGGTGCTCACCGCCGTTCTTGGTCTGGCGATCCAGGAGCCGCTCAAGGATCTGATCGCCGGTCTGGAACTCCAGCTCGGCGATGACCTGAGGCTGGGGGACCTGGTGGAGATCGGCGCCGGCCAGGCCCGGGGGCGGGTGGAATCGGTGAGCTGGCGCGACACCACCCTGCGCACCTTCGACGGGGTGCGGGTGGTGGTGCCCAATACCCAGGTGAGCAGTGGGATTCTCCGCAACCTAAGCGTCACCGGAGCGGTCTCGGACCGCTTTGAGGTGGGCCTGGATTACGACCTTCCACCCGGCGCTGCCCTGAGCCTGCTCGAGCGGATCGTGACCAACCATCCGTTGGTGCTGCAGGAGCCTCCTCCCGAGGTGAGGGTCAAGGCCTTCGCCGATAGCGCCATCACCTACGAGGTGCAGGTGTGGTTCCGTGAACCCAGCGAACGGGTGCGGTTGACCCTGCGCAGTGCCCTGCTGCAGCAGATCTGGTATGCCCTCAAGCGGGAAGGTCGCAGCATTCCTTTTCCGGTGCGGGAGCTGCAGCGTCGTCGCTCCGAACCGGCCGCCGAGGCACTGGTCGCCTCCCTGCCGCCCCAGGAGGGACGGCGGCTGTTGGCGGGCCATTCCCTCTTCGCCGATCTGCCGCCGGCCGATCTGGATTGTCTGCTCACCCACAGCCGGCCAGTGCTGTTCACCGCCGGAGAGGCGATCGTGCGGGAAGGGGCCATCGGCCGCTCTCTGTATCAGGTGATCAGCGGCCGGGTGGAGGTTCAGAAGGAGGTTCAGCCCGGCCACACCATCCATGTGGCCGATCTGGGCCCCGGTGAGGTGTTCGGCGAGATGACCCTGTTCCAAGGGCTGCCCCGCAGCGCCACGGTGCGGGCCCTGGAGGATTCGCGGTTGCTGCGGGTCGACCGGGCTGGGGTGAGGGAGCTGCTGGAGCGCGACCCCGACCTGTTGGAACGCTTCGCCCAGCTGGTGAACTCCCGCCGGCGGGAGCTCGAGAGTCTGGGCCACGAGGATCGGCAGCGGGAGGCCTCCAACCTGCTGGAAGCGATGCGCAAGCTGTTCTTTGCCCTGGGGGGTGGCTGAATCAGGCCGCCCGGCGGCGCTGGGCCATCGCCAGCAGTTGCCGCACCTCCGGCACCCCCGCCAGGCTGCCGATCAGCCCATAGGTGGCCAGGGCCAGGCCGGCGCAGAGGGCGTTCTGGAGCACCAGGCCGAGGAAGCCCGCCGGCCACGCCACCCAGGTGGACAGCCCCCAGGCCACGCCGCCGGCCGCTAGAGCCGCCAGCAGCAGGAGCAGGGTGTCGCGGCCCCAGGCTCGCAGGGGAAGCCCGCCGAGCCGGCTGGCCAGGGCCCAGGTGAGGCCCAGGCAGGTGATCAGGTTCACGCTCACCGTGGCCAGCACCACGCCGGGCGCGCCGAAGTTGAGGGCCGGCAGCTGCAGGCCCCAGGGGGTGGGCCCGCCCACCAGGAACCAGTCGAAGAAGGCGTTCATGCCGATGCCGGCCACCGACCAGCGGAAGGGGATGTTGGCATCGCCGAGCGCATAGAACACCCGCACCAGCACATCGCGGGCCAGATACACCGGCATGCCCACCCCGTAGGCCATCAGTAGAGCCGCCACCAGCTGGGCGGCGCCTTGGTTGAAGGCCCCCCGCTCATAAACGAGCTTCACGATCGGCACCGCCAGGCCCACCATCAGGGCCCCCAACGGCAGCATGCTGGCGCTCGAGAGCATCAGGCCCTGGCGGATGCGGGCGATCAGCTCGGGCCGGTCGGCCGGGGCGGTGAGCCGGGAATACACCGGCAGCAGCGGCACCAGCAGGGCATTGGAGAGCAGGCCCAGGGGGGTCTGCACCAGCAGGTTGGCGTAGCCCAGGCCCGCTGCTGCGCCCACGATGCCGGAGGCGAAGAAGAGATCCACGAACACGTTGATCTGCAGCATCCCTGAGGAGAGGGTGGCTGGACCCATCACCGCCAGCACCTCCTTCACGCCGGGATGCTTCCAGTCCCACACCAGCTGGAATTTGTTCAGGCCCTGCTTGGCCAGGGCCGGCAGCTGGATCAGCCACTGAAGCAGCGCCCCCACCGTGGTGCTGGCCGCCAGCGCGATGCCGCCAGCCATGGCCCACTGGGGCAGCACGATCGCCGCCCCGAGCTGCCACCAGAGCAGGGCGATGCCACCGATCACCGCCAGGCTCGAGAGCAGCGGACTCACGGCCGGCAGCCAGAATTCATCGGCGGCGTTGAGGGCCCCGAAGCCCAGGCCGATCAGGCCGGCGAACATCGCCATCGGGGCCATCCAGCGCATCTGCACCACCGCGAGCTCGTGGCGGGTGGCATCGAGTCCCGGGGCCACCAGGGTGATCAGCGGACCGGCGGCCACGATCAGCAGCAGGGTCACGGCCAACAGGGCCGCCCCCACCAGGGTGTTGATTGCCGCCAGCACATGGGCGCCCTCGCTGCGATCCCGCCTGGAGAGCACGCTCACCATGGCGCTGTGGAAGGGCCCGTTGATGCCCCCCAGCAGGATCAGCAGGAAGCCCGGCAGTACATAGGCGTAGTTGTAGGCGTCGTAGGCGGCGCCCACCCCAAAGGCCGCGGCGATCACCTGCTGGCGCAGCAGGCCCACCACCTTGCTGAGGGCGGTGGCCACCGCCACGACAAGGGCAATCCTTCGCAGTGATTTCGCCATCGGGCCGGGCCTGGGGCCCTCTCGGTCGCTCGGCAGTATGGCCGCCGGTGCTCGGCTGTTCCGCCGCCGCTCCAGGCGTTCTGCGCTGTCCCCTGCCGAAACCCGATCCCGCATCCCGGCGACGGAAAGGAGCCAAAGGAGCCGCCCTTGTTCCCGCCGCCGCCGTTGATCACCGTCAGCGCGAGGCAGCCTCGGAGCCGCCGGTCGGGGCCCCCAGCCGCGCTGTCTTGCCGGATCCCACCGGGCCGGCCACCCCGAAGGACCCGGCAAGATCGCCTTTGCGAGGGTCCGGCGGATGGCGAAGTGGTGCCGCCCGCCGCTGGGGCGATGCCTGGCCTGCTGGACTGCCCGGATGGTCCGCCCCGATCCAGGAGATCCGTGATGCCCAGCGCCGTGAGCGATCCCGAATCCCGGCCCCCAGGCTCCCCGGCCCCTGCGATGGATCCGGTCTCTGGGGTCTCTCTCCCTGCCTTCCCGGTGCTCCGTCTCGAACCCCTGGTGGAAGGCGTGCTGCTGAAGCGTTACAAGCGCTTTCTGGCCGATGTGGAGCTGGCCGATGGCGAGATTGTCACGGTGCACTGTGCCAACACCGGCCCGATGACCGGCGTTCTCCACCCGGGCGGCCGGGTGCGGCTGCGCTACGCCCCCTCCCCAACCCGCAAGCTCGCCTGGACCTGGGAGCAGGCCGAAACCACCGGCGCCGAAGGCGCACCGATCTGGGTGGGGATCAATACGGCCCTGCCGAACCGCTTGGTGCGGGCCACGATTGAGGCGGGCTGCCTGGAGCCCTGGCTCGGGCCGATCGCGGCGATTCGCGCCGAGGTGCCCTACGGCGAGGGGCGCCGCAGCCGCATCGACCTGCTGCTCACCCCTGGCCCCGGCGCCGATGGCATCCCGCCGGCCGATCCGCGGCCCATCTACCTGGAGGTGAAGAACACCACCTGGACCGACGGCGAGTTGGCCCTCTTTCCCGACACGGTCACCGAACGGGGCCAGAAGCATCTCGTGGAACTCGCCGCCCTGCTTCCCGAGGCGCGGGCGGTGCTGCTGCCCTGCCTCAGCCGCGGCGATGTGACCCGCTTTGCCCCCGGTGATTCAGCCGATCCCCGCTATGGCGAGCTCTTTCGCCAGGCCCTTGCCGCCGGGGTGGAGGTCCTGCCCTGCCGCTACAGCTTCTCGGCCGAGGCGGTGCATTGGCTTGGTCTGGCCACGGTGTTGGAGCGCCAGCCGGTCTGAGCAACGCTGATCAAGGGTGGCCCCCATAGAGTCGGCGCAGATGGGCCTGCCGCCATGGATACCCGTGCCTTCAAACGCTCGCTGCACCATTCCGAGCGGTACAACCGCCGCGGTTTCGGCCTGGGGGAGGAGGTGGCCGGCAGCCTCCAGACCGCCTACCAGAGCGATTTGATCGCCAGCCTGCGCACCAACGGCCAGGAGCTGAGGGAAGGGAGGCTCACGGTGCGGCTGGCGGAGGCCTTCGGCTTTTGCTGGGGCGTGGAGCGGGCCGTGGCGATGGCCTACGAAACCCGCCGCCACTACCCCACCGAGCGCATCTGGATCACCAACGAGATCATCCACAACCCCTCGGTGAACGACCACCTGCGCGAGATGGATGTGCTGTTCATCCGGGTGGATGACGGCGTGAAGGATTTCTCCGAGGTGGCCACCGGTGACGTGGTGATCCTGCCGGCCTTCGGCGCCACCGTGCAGGAGATGCAGCTCCTCAATGAGCGGGGCTGCCACATCGTCGACACCACCTGCCCCTGGGTCTCGAAGGTGTGGAACACCGTGGAGAAGCACAAGAAGCAGGCCTTCACCTCGATCATCCACGGCAAGGTGAAGCATGAGGAAACCCTTGCCACCAGCTCCTTTGCAGGCACCTATCTCGTGGTGCTCGACCTGGCCGAGGCCCAGATGGTGTGCGATTACATCCTGGCCAGCGGTGCCGCCGATGCCGATCCCGCCAAGCGGGCCGCCGCCCGGGAGGCCTTCATGGCCCGCTTCACCAAGGCCAGTTCCCCCGGCTTCGCCCCTGACCGCGACCTGAACCGCCTCGGAGTCGCCAACCAGACCACCATGCTCAAGAGCGAAACCGAGGAGATCGGGCGCATGTTCGAGCGCACGATGCTGCAGCGCTTCGGCCCGGCCGAGATCAACGAGCACTTCCTGGCCTTCAACACGATCTGCGATGCCACCCAGGAGCGGCAGGACGCCATGTTTGCCCTGGTGGATGAACCCCTCGACCTGATGGTGGTGATCGGCGGTTACAACTCCTCCAACACCACCCACCTGCAGGAGATCGCGGTGAGCCGTGGCATCCGCTCCTTCCACATCGACACCCCCGAGCGAATCGGCCCGGGGAACCGGATCGAGCACAAGCCCCTCGGTGCTGACCTCGAGGTGGTCGAGCCCTTCCTGCCCGAGGGGCCGATCCGGGTGGGCATCACCTCCGGCGCCTCCACGCCCGATCGGGTGGTGGAGGATGTGATTCAGCGCCTGATCGCCCTCACCACCGCCCGAATTCGGCACCCCTGACGGCCGGCGGCGCTGCAACCCTTGCGACAGCGGCGGCCAACCGGAGCTTTAGATTGGTTCGAGATCTCCGTCTGGGGTGTACGTTCACTGGCCTGGCTTCGCGATTTCGATCCGCCGAGCAGGTCCCCTGTTGGCCGCTCACAATCCCTTCCGACGAGTCCGTCGCCCTTGTCCCTCTGGCTTCTCCCGCACCGACTGAGAGTTTCTCCGATCCCGTTCTGGATCGAGCTGGGGCCCATCGTGAACTGGTCGAACCCGGCGCTTCTCTGGCGGAAGCCCCAGAGCTGCTGCGCCACCGTCCCGACGGTCGGGTCCGTCGCTATGCCAGCAGCTTCGCCGATCTCATGGAGATGCGCGCCCCTGCGACGGTGGTGGAGGCCTATCTCGATCGTCACGACGGCTGGTTTCAGCGCTGCGCCGCGCCGATGGAGGTCACGCCGCTCGAGCACAACGGCTATGTGCTCACCCTCGGGCGCTTCGGCAACTTCGGCTTCGAGGTCGAGCCCACGATCGGACTGGAACTGCTGCCCCAGGCCGAGGGGGTGTACCGCATCCTGACCGTGCCTGTTCCGGATGCCGATGCCACCCTTTCCTCCCTCTACGACGTGGAGTTCAACGCTTCACTCCGGCTGGATGAGGCGGGCGATGGTCAGGCCTTCGGTGAGATTTCAGCGGAGGATGTCGACACCCTCATGGCCCACACCTTGGTCCGCTGGGAGCTCGACCTGGCCGTGTGGATCAAGCTGCCCGCGATGATCAGCATCCTTCCGGAAGGCCTTGTTCAGACCAGCGGCGATCACCTGCTCCGCCAGATCGTGCGGCAGGTGTCACGCCGGCTCACCTGGAAGGTGCAGGAGGATTTCCACGCCAGCCACGGCATCCCCTGCCCGCCGCGTCGCCGAGCGCGCTTCTGATCCGGATCCGGTCGGGTTCTGGACCCGGACCCGTTGGTTGCGGGGCTTGGCCGCGGGCCGGGATCGCCGCACTCGCACACTGCAGGAGCCTGGATGCAGCTCTGATGCTGTCCGGCTCTGGTGGGTGCCAGGGGCTCTCGCTCGGGGCGTTGGCTCCGCTGATGCCTCCTCAGACCTGGGGTTGCAGGATCTTCTGCACGATCTGAAGGCCGGTGAAGGCCTGCCAGAGGAAGAGGGTCAGCACCGTCATGTTCAGGCCCACATGCACCTTGCGGGCCACCAGGTTGCCCTTCTGCATGGCACCGGTGAGGGAGGCGGCAATCGCCACCAGGATGGTGATGCCCAGGCCCGCCAGCAGGTGGGGACCCACGAAGAGCTTGCCGTTGTTGAGGTAGGTCACGGCCATGCCACCCAGGGTGCCAAGCACCATCAAGGTCAGGATGATCTGGCCGATCTTCTGGTGGCGCTGCACGAACTGCCCCTGGATCAGGGGTTTGCGCTCCTCGGCCGTGGTGGCGGTGCGCAGTTTCTTGGCCTTGATCCCCAGGTAGAGGCCATAGCCGCTAAGGGCCAGCACCACCCACATCAGCACGGGGTGCACGAAGCTCAGGCCGAAGGCCACGGAGCTGGGGATCTCGAGGGGCATGGGAGGGAAGGAGAACTGCCAATCTGAAGAAACTACTGCGCACCCGGTTGCTGGGCGCTGTTGCCATGTCGGGCTGTTGCGGGGAGCGGTTTGAGTCCCTGGCATCCATGCTTCGCAAGGTATGCAGACCTCCGGACGGCCGCGGGCCGATGGTCACCGCTGGCGCACACGGTTTCGCACCGATGTCGGTCTCGCCTCTAGCCGTGCCGGTCCTCCCGGACCACGGTGGCGCCTCCCTGTCGCCAAGACCCGCAGGCCTCTCGTACTGCTAGTCGTGAGCCGGATCGGCGCAGGTGAATCAGGGCAGGAGCTTCAGTGCAGGAAGTGGCGCCGCCCGGTGGTCACCATGGCCAGGCCCAGCTCGTTGCAGGCCTGGATCGAATCGCCATCCCGCACGCTGCCGCCGGGCTGGATCACGGCGGTGATGCCATGGGAGGCCGCCAGGCGCACGGTGTCGTCGAAGGGGAAGAAGCCGTCGCTGGCCAGCACGGCGCCTCGGGCCCGCTCCCCGGCTGCCGCCAGGGCGATCTGGGCCGATCCCACCCTGTTCATCTGGCCGGCGCCGATGCCCAGGCTCTGGCCAGCGGCGGCCACGGCGATGGCGTTGGAGCGCACGTGCCGCACCACCCGCCAAGCGAAGCGCAGATCGGCCCATTCGGCCTCGCTGGGTTGGCGCTGGCTCACCACCTGCCAGCTGGCCGGATCGATCGGCTGGTCGTCCAGATCCTGGGCCAGCACTCCGCCCAGCACGCTGCGCAGCTGCTGCCCACCGGCCGCGGCGATGGAGGCGGGATCGAGCTCCAGCAGCCGCAGGTTTCCCTTGGCAGCGAGCCGCTCCCGGGCGGCGGGTTCGAAGGCGGGCGCTACCACACACTCCAGGAACAGCCCCGCCAGGTGCTCGGCGGCGGCGGCGTCCACGGCCCGGTTCAGGGCAACGATGCCCCCGAAGGCCGAGATCCGGTCGGCATCGAGGGCCCGCAGCAGGGCTTCGGCTCCACCGGAGCCGGTGGCCACCCCGCAGGGGTTGGTGTGCTTCACCACCACCGCCGCCGGCAGGTTGATGGCCGGATCGGCCGGACCCTCGCCCTGGCTCCCCGCCCCGGTCGGCTCGCCGTAGCCGAATTCCCGCACCGTGGCCAGGGCTGCCTCGAGGTCGAGCAGGTTGTTGTAGCTGAGCTCCTTGCCCTGGAGTTGGCGGGACGCGCCCCAGCCGGCTGCGGCGCTGCCGTACCAGAGGGCCTTCTGGTGGGGGTTCTCGCCGTAGCGCAGGCTCTGGCGGGCCGGCAGCGTGAGCTGCAGGGCTGGGATGGCGTCGGCCGCGTTGGCGCCAGCACCATCCGCCCGGGAAGCCTCCTCCGCCCCCAGCCGGCCTGCCAGCCAGGTGGCGATGGCGGCGTCATAGGCGGCGGTGTGGGCGAAGGCCGCTAGGGCCAGCCGGCGCCGCAGGGCTTCATCCGCACCACCCGCGGCCAGCGCCTCCAGGAAGCCGCCGTACTGGGCCGGATCGGTGAGGACTGCCACGTCGGCATGGTTCTTGGCCGCGGCGCGCACCATGGCCGGGCCGCCGATGTCGATGTTCTCCACGGCGGTCTCCCAGCTCACCTGGGGGTCGGCCACGGTGCGCTGGAAGGGGTAAAGGTTCACCACCACCACATCGATCGGATCGATGGCCTGGGCGGCCAGGTCGGCCTGGTGGGCGGGATCGTTGCGTTTCGCCAGGATGCCGCCGTGGATGCGGGGGTGGAGGGTCTTCACCCGCCCGCCGAGGATCTCCGGAGCGCCGGTGTGCTCCGCCACCTTGGTGACCGGCAGCCCGGCGGCTGCCAGGGCCGCCGCGGTGCCGCCGCTTGAGAGGATCCGATAGCCGTGGGCCAGCAGGCCTTCGGCCAGGGCCACCAGGCCCTCTTTATCGGAAACGCTCAGAAGGGCCGTGGGGGCCATGGCGGTGGCGGTGGACGGTGGAGCGGCCAACCTACGCAGCGGCAGTGCCTCAGCACGCTTGCGCTCCTCACCCCGCCTGTTCCCGATGACCACCCCAGCCGTCGACCAGCCCGATCCCCGCGCCTCCTTCTGGGACGCCCCCGGGGCCGTGGATCCCGAATCTCTCCAGAGCGGTCCGGAGCAGGCCGAGCGCCGGCTCGTGCTCTTGCATGGCTGGGGCGCCGACGCCGATGACCTGCTCGACCTCGGCCGGGAGCTGGTGGATGCCAGCGTGAGCCTCGTGGCCCTGCGCGCCCCCTGGCCCCACCCCGCCGGTGTCGGCCGCCAGTGGTACGACCTGCAGCGGCCCAACTGGCCTGAACTACCGGAATCGCGGATCAGGCTGCGGGAGCGGCTGCTGGAGCTGGGGCGCAGCGTGCCCCTGGAGGCCACCGCCCTGTTGGGTTTCTCCCAGGGCGGCGCCATGGCCCTGGATGTGGGCTGCGGTGATCCGGCCGGCGCTGAGGGGCTTCCCCTGGCCAGCCTGATCGCCTGCAGCGGCTATCCCCATCCGGGTTGGACGCCCCGCTGTCCGGTGCCGGCGGTGTTAATCACCCACGGCCAGCAGGATCCGGTGGTGCCGTTCGCCGCCAGCGAGGCGCTGGAGCAGATGCTGCGGGCTGCGGGCGGAACGGTCCAGCGTCTGGGCTTTGACGGCGGCCACGGCATCGATCCTGCCCTGTTTCCGACCATCCGTGCCGCTCTGGCGGCCGGCTGGAGCTAAGACCAGGGTCCCCCAGGGGGCATCAGCCCCGCGGCGTGACCGATTGCGGGCCAGCAGCTCGCCAGGACGACGGAGTCGACACCTTGCCAGACCAAACCGACCACTGAAAAGCCGGACCCATGCCCTTCGTCAGAAGCAAGGGATCCGGCCGCAGGAGGGGAGCGATGGGACTCCTGGGGGTTAACCAGCGCTGGGATGCACCGTTCACCTGCCGCCGCCCGTGGGAGCGGCAGCACGGCACACGGTGGTTCAGACGAAGGCGTATTCGTACTCTTCCATCTCTTCCCAGTCGTCGCTGGCGAGGGCCTCGAGACCTTCGAAGAGCACCTCCTCACCGATGCTGTCCACGATCAGCCGCAGGGAGGGAAACAGAAAGTGGTTCTCCTCGGCGTACTGGGCGCTGAAGAGGCCTTTTTCGCCCCAGAAGAAGCGGTCGGTGGTGTGTTCGTTGCGGCGCACGTTGAGGATCGCCGGGGCCAACAGGTCGGCCTCGGCGATGTAGCGACGGGCCGCGGTGACCGGCTTGTGGGAGCCGGTTTCCAGATTGAAAGTGGGGACGTGGGCGAGAACACGCTGGCCGGCAAGGCGACGGCGACTGATCCGCTTGCGCTTCTTGGACATGGAACGGGATCCCGGAGGGGGACTGGAGAGGGACTGGAGGGTTGCTGGGAAGATGGGAAGACCGCTGGCGCGCAGCAAAGCGCGGGCGTTAGCCCTGGCGGATCCACGGCCCGAAGGACGTGGGTCCAGACCCCTAAATCGGCCGTCCTCGGAGCGGTCTTGGGAGATCACCGTGAGCGACACGCGACGGCCGCTGAGCGGACCATCGGACAGGAGAGGAGCCCATCACCCTCTGCTGTAGCCTTGGTTGCGGTTGAAGTGCAACCTCTGGTCGTGTTCGAAGCCCGACAAAGGGCCTCACCAGGGCCGAAGTCCGGAGCCCGAGCAGGGGATGCCGCCAGTGTTGGCGCCCTGAAGGCTCATCGGACGACGGCTCTGGATTGGTTCGACGATGATCAGCCGCCCGCTCGTTGCGGACTGCGGAGTAGTGGTCGATACAAGCAGCATACGTCGTTTTTCCGAATTTCCACAGATTTGCCTGAAATTCGTCCGGAGCCCCTTCCCGGTCTGGCTCTGAGTGGCTGTGATGCCAGTCTCTGAAAGCTTTCTTGTTCTGCTCGGCTACCAGCTTGGCCAGTTCGCCGATTGCCAAGAGGTGTGCTCCCTCGTGGTGTATGTGACCCATGCGACTGGAGAGGGGGGGCCGAGCCTCATCCCGGTGGGCCACTGGCCGGCCGATGGCCGCACCCTGGCGGCGGTGGATGGCGGCAGCCGGCTGCGGGTGCCCGCCGAGGAGCGGCGCTGGTTGCCCCTGCGGGATGGGGCGGAGTTGCTGGGGGCCATCCAGGTGGAGAGCTCCATCAACCCCTGGCCCGAGCCCTTGCGCCAGAGGCTCCAGGCGGTCGCGCTTGGGCTGGCCGAGGCCCTGCGGCTGGATCGGGAGGGGCAGCGCCTGCGCCATCGGCTCGCGCTCCAGGAGGAGCAGCTACGCCTGCTGGTGCATCAGCTCCGCAATCCGCTCACCGCCCTGCGCACCTTCGGCCAGCTGTTGCTGCGCCGCCTGGACAGGGACAGCGACAACCGCTCCCTGGTCGAAGGGCTGCTCGCTGAGGAGCGGCAGCTGCAGCGCTACGTGGACGCGATCAGCGACCTGGCCAGGCCCGATGCCCTGATCGCCGCGGCGCCCGATCCCCAGCCCCTGCTGCTGCCACCCATGCTCAGTGGTCCGGGGGGGCAGCCGCTCGCGGAGCCCCTCTCCCCGCTGATCCAGCGGGCCGCGGCCACAGCCACCCTGCAGGCCCGCCCCTGGCGGGGGCCCGGCGCGCTGCCCGCCTGGCGTGGCGATAGCGGAGCGGTGGCCGAGATCATCGCCAATCTCCTGGAGAACGCATTCCGCTACAGCCCCCAGGGGGTGGTGGTGGGCCTTCAGGCCCGGGACACCCCGCGCGGACCGGTGCTCACGGTGTGGGATGGCGGGCCACCGATTGAGGAGGCCGAACGGGAGGCGATCTTCCAGCGGGGTGTGCGGGGCAGCCGCGGCCTGCCCCTGCCAGGCACCGGGCTCGGCCTGGCCCTGGCGCGGGATCTGGCCCGCGCCCTGGGGGGGGATTTACAGCTGGTGATTCCCCCCCAGGCCGTGGATCCCGAGCTGCCGGCTTCGGGGAATGCCTTTGTGCTTCGCCTTCCGGTCTGCGCGGTGGGCGAGGCGTAGGGGCGGGGCGTCGGTTGGGGTGGTGAACCCGGAGCTGGCTTAACACCGCCGGGGTCTTGGCCCTGCCCTTCGATCGCATCGGGATGTTCAGCCGCGAGCCGGCAGGTGCTCCGAGTCTTCTGGATCGGGCATCGGCGCCCAGGGTTCAGCTCGCCGCACTGGCTGTGCCCCCCAGGCTGAGGGCCGCGCTGAGCAGCAGCGCCAGGGCTTCGGTCCATTCCACGCAGGCGCCGTAGCTATCGCCGCTGTGACCACCCAGCCGCCTGCCCAGCCAGAGGGGCACCACCAGGGCTGGTAGCAGGCCGGCCAGACCCGCCAGCACGGCCATGGCGGCGCCGCTCCCCGGCAGGACCCAACCGGCCCCCGCCCCTTGGATCAGCGTCAGCGGTGCCACCATCAGCGCCACCACGAGCAGTGCGGTGGGGCGCAGCTCGACCGCCAGGCCGGCCCAGTGCTCCCGGTGGAAGGCCGCTGAGCCGCCGGGCCGCAGGTAGGGAAAGCGGGCCATCGCCACCAGGGGCGCCACCCGGCCCCAGAGGGCGGCCCAGGGCAGGGCCACCGCCGCGCTGGCCCCCAGGG
>Ga0310093_1000154_pt1 | contig 13412 bp, 16 predicted proteins | sample LakMicDCLTotalB5_FD_194450 | JGI IMG/M metagenome (GOLD analysis project Ga0310093, IMG submission 194450) | Enriched freshwater cyanobacterial communities from Lake Michigan, Michigan, United States - MI23.DCL.Total.B5 | ecosystem: Environmental > Aquatic > Freshwater > Lake | place: USA...
GCGGGGGTCATGGGCTGCCGGGCGTTGCGGCCGGCTCGGGCGCCGGGGGGGTGGCCGGATTATCGGTGCCGCCGGCCCCGGCTTCCAGGGCCTGGTGGCTGGGCACGGGCGCTTCGTTGCGCCGGTAAAGCACCCGATAGACCGGCAGCCCCTGGCGCAGCACCAGGCTTTCCCGTTCGGTGGCCACCGGCAGGGGGTTGTCCTGTCGCCAGGGGCGGGCATCGGCTTCGGGCCGCGCAAAGCAACCACTGGCTTCCACGAGGGCCACCATCGGCTCGATCACGGCCAGCACATCGCTTTGCAGAAACAGCTCGCGTCCGGGGGCCAGGGCGCCGGCCAGGCTGCAGAGCAGGGCCGGTTGCAGCACCCGCCGTTTGTGGTGTTTGAGCTTGAACCAGGGGTCGGGGAACTGGATCGTGGCCCGCTCGAGCAGGCCCGCCGGCAGTTCGGCCAGCCAGGTTTCCAGGCTGATGTTGGCGTTGCAGAAGAGGTAGTGAAGGTTGGCGAGCCCCAGCCGCTGGCGATCGGCTTCGGCCGCATCCACCAGCGGCCGGCGGATCTCCACGCCCAGGTGGTTGGTGCCCGGTTGCTGCTGGGCTAGGGCCAGCAGGAAGCGGCCGCGGGCACAGCCGATGTCGAGCTGGATCGGTTGCGTTGGGTTGGCGAACAGCTCCCCGGGCGGGGGCAGGGAGCGCTCCAGCTGGAAAAAGCGGCTGAGCGGATTGACGTGCTGACGAACCATGCCGGCTCAGGCGGGCGGATCGGAGGACGCCCCAGCATCGCTGGCCCCTGGAGCCGGATTGGGCACCAGGAAGCCCCAGCTGGCCGTGTAGCCATGGAGATGGGTGGTGCCGGCCACCGGGCCGATCTCGCCGTTGCAGAAGGCGCCGCTGATCGGCACCTCCGGGAACAGCTCGTGGCAGATGCCCACGTCGCCGTCGGGGCCGCCGTAGAGGCCCTTGCCCCGGCCCAGGCAGGCGAACAGCAGGGCCGCCAGGGGCTCGGGCCCGGCCTGGCTCTGGCGCTCCAGCAGCTGCTGCAGCTCCTGGCGGGAGGTGGCGGCGTCGCGCAACTGGAATTGCACCTGCTGGCCCAGCCGCAGCCGCTCGGCCACGGCGATGGCGCCGTTGCGGGGATCCACCCCCAGCAGGTTGCGCACCAGGAAGGCGGAGGGGTCGGAGCCGCTGAGCTGGACATTGCTGCGACCCACCCCGAGGAAGAGGGAATGGCGCACCAGCTCCCGTTCGGCCGGGCTGAGGGTTTCGAGGATGGTTTGCAGGCAGGCCACGGGGGTGCCTTTTTTGCTGCCGTCCGCCAGTTCCAGGATCACGTTGCGCTCGGAGCGCTCCACCGCAAACACTGGGCCGATGGGCCGGCAGCCCTGGGCAACAACTGGATCAAGCCGCCAACTGCCGCCGATCAGGCAGCCCACGGCCCCCTCCACCACCTGGTCATCGAAGAGCAGGGAGCCGCAGCTGGCGCTATGGGGGCCGGCAATGCCGCCCAGCTTGTCCACCTGGGGATAGGCGTAATCCAGGCCGCTGATCAGGTCGTTGATGCTGGGGCAGCCCGGGTCGATGAACAGCAGCATCGATGCGGCCAGGGTCGGGTCGGCCCCGACCCAGTCCAGCCAGGGCTGGGCGGAGCCATCGAGGTCGGGCAGCTGCCTGGTGTCGAGCACGAAGGGCTGCAGCTCGGCGCCGGGGATGCGTAGCAGGGTCACGGCCAGGGCCGCCTGCTGTTCGATTTCGTGGGGGCGGCCATCGGCGCCGGTGCCCACCACGCCACCGCCGACGCAGCCGATCCAGTGGCGTGCCTTCAGGCTCTGGCGCAGGAGCGGCAACAGCCGCGGCAGGTCGCTGGCGTAGGCGGTGGAGCAGAAGACCAGGGCCAGATCTGCCTCGCCGCCGCCACCCCAGCCCCCCGGGCCGGCGCCGCCGCCGGAGCGCAGCTCACGGCCCACTTCGGCGGCGGCGGCCTCGATGGACACGTTGTGGGACAGGGCCGTACGGCAACTGGCCGCCGGGGCGGAGCGCCGGAGCCATTGGTCGGGCCGCCAGGAGCCCCGGGATCGGGGCTTGCCTAATGGCGGCATGCTTGGACTTAGTCCGCTTGGACTTGGCCCGCCAGGCCCGGAACCGCCAGTGCCAAAACCGCCAGACGCCACTTCGGCCGCGGCCGGCCCGCCGGGCAGGACCTTGCCAGGGCGGAGCCTTCCGGGCAGCCAGGGGAAGGGGGAGGGGCCAGCCATGGCCGGACCCTACTGCTGCAAAGGGTTGCGCCGGGCCACGGATAATGGCGGAACCCCGACCCCCGTCCGTGCAGGATTTGCTCTATCGCAGCCTGGTGTGGCTGGACTATCGCCTGGCGGCGGTATTTAGCTTCGGCCTGCCCCTGGTGTTGTTGATCTGGGCCGCGCTCCGGCGCGATGGCGCCATGGTGCGGTTGCTCACCATTTACTGGAAGGTGGCGAGCCTGCTGGTGATCACGGCTCTGCTGTTCACCGATGGGCGCCCCCTCGGCTACCTGCTGGCCGGCCTGGCCCAGCTGCTGGTGGTGGCCACCCTGTGGTTCTGGGTAGATCTCAATGAGGAGCTGGCCGACCAGCCCCCCTGGCGGCCCCTGGCCTTCACCCTGCGGGCCTGGCGTTGGGGGTCCACCGCCTTTGGCCTACTTGGCGCCAGCCTGAGTGCCACGGCCTTCGGCTGCTTCACGGGGCCCGTGACCCGGCCCTTTTGTGCCGTTTGGCTGGAGGCGCCCCGGGGCCTGAACCTGCATGTGGATCGGCTCTTTTCGTTCTTGTTTGGCGGCGCCTGGACCAACGCGATTGCCGCCTTTGTCGGCTATGTGGCCCTGGTGGGGTTTGTGGTGGGCTTCCTGCAGTGGCTGCTGGTGCGCCTGCCCAAGCAGGGCCGGGTGGCGGGCGGCTTCTGAATCCCGATGGCTGCTTTAACCGTGGCCGCCCTGCTTGCGGCCCTAGAAGCGATCAGCCGCGACCGCCCCGATCGGGTGCTGCGTCTCACGGGCACCCTGCCGAGCCCTGAAGCGTCTGAGTTCGGGCCCGATGGGCAAGCTGGGCCATCGGAACCCTTTGAGCTGCTGATTTTCCGGGGCTTCTCCAGCAGCCTGAGCCACCCCACCGGCTTTGACCCAGACCAGCCGACCCTGCCGGCCACTGCCGAGATTGGGGCCGCCGAATTGCTGGCCGGGCCCCTCAACCCCAGCCAGGAGCAGCGCCTGGCGGGCCCGGTGGCGGTGGAGCACTTCCTCGATCCTGCGGCCTGGCTTTGAGGTCGGCTGGGTGAGCAGGCCCTAGCCCGCTCACCCAGCCATTGCCGTTGCAGCTCCCAGGCCGGCCGGGGAGCTGGGGCCAGCACCCCGCCGATGCCGACCCTTGGGTTCAGCCCTCCAGGGTGCTGCGGCAGCGGCCGCAGATCTGGCCGGTCACCGTGGCGCTGAGCTGGTGCTCGGCCCCATCGCTTTCGTAGTGCCAGCAGCGCTCACATTTGCTGCCCTCGGCCCGGGCAATGCGCACGGTCACGCCGTTGTCGCTGGCCTCGGCCAGCAGGGCCCCTGGAGCCTGGCCGCCGAACTGCACCGCTGAGACCAGCAGCCAGTCGGCCAGGTTGTCGACGCTGGCGTGGGGGCTGGCCTCCAGCAGGGCCAGGGCCTGCCGCAGGGCGGCCGTGCCTTCGCCTAAGGCGAGTTCCAGCTGCACCCGGGCTTCCAGGGAGGCGCCGATGCCGGTTGGTGTTTCGGATGGTGTTTCGGAGGCGGCGTCGTTGGCGCCGGCCGCCTTGCCCCCCTGCTTGCGGCAGGCCTCCAGTTGGCGATTCACTTGGGCCCGCAGGGCCAGGATTTCGCCTAGGGGCGCCTCCAGGCTGGTGTCGCGCCAGCGTTCTGGCACGGTCGGCCAGCCCCGCTCAAACACCGAGGCTTCGGCCACCGGGTAGGGCAGGTTCTGCCAGATGTCTTCCGCCATGTGACACAACACCGGCGCAATTAGCCCAGCTAGCCGCTCCACCACCAGGGCCAGCACGGTTTGGCAGCTGCGGCGCCGGAAGGAGCCGGCGGCACTCACATAGAGGCGATCCTTGGCGATATCGAGGTACACATTCGAAAGATCCACCACGCAGAAGTTCTGCAGGGCCTGGAAAAAGCGATAGAACTCATAGCTCTCGAAATCGGCCTGCACCCCATCGATCAGGGCGGCGGTGCGCTGCAGCATCCAGCGATCGAGCAGGGGCAGCTCCTCGATCGCGATGGCATGGCCCCCTTCCGCCTGGGGCCTGGGATCGAAATCGTGCAGGTTGCCGAGCAGGTAGCGAGCCGTGTTGCGCACCTTGCGGTACACATCGGCTAGCTGTTTGACGATCCCCGGGCCCAGGGGCACATCGGCGGAATAGTCCACCGAACTCACCCACAGGCGCAGCACATCGGCGCCGTAGGCCGGCTCCTGTTTCTCGTTTTTGCCCCCCTCCACCAGGATTGCCGGATCCACCACATTGCCGAGGGATTTACTCATCTTGCGGCCCTTTTCATCGAGCACGAAGCCATGGGTGAGCACCCGCTTGTAGGGGGCCTGGCCATGGACCGCCACCGAGGTGAGCAGGCTGCTTTGGAACCAGCCCCGGTGTTGGTCGGAGCCTTCCAAATAGAGGTCGGCCGGATAGGCGGCCCGGGCGGTGTGGCTGGCGCTGGTGCCCAAGTTCGCAGCGGCTAAGCCCCCCAGTACCCCTGCCCAGGAGGAGCCGGAGTCGAACCACACGTCCATGGTGTCGGTGCCCTTGCGCCACTGCTGGGCCTGGTCGGCGTAGCCGGGCGGCAGCAGGCCGGCCTCCTCCCGTTGCCACCACACGTCCGAGCCGTGCTCGGCGATCAGGGCCTGGATGTGGCTGAGCGTGTCGGCGTTGACGAGCACCTCGCTGGTTTCCCGGTGATAGAAGACCGGGATCGGCAATCCCCAAGTGCGCTGGCGCGAGATGCACCAGTCGCCGCGATCGCGCACCATCGCCTCGATCCGGTTCTGGCCGCTTTCCGGGGTCCAGGTCACTTTTTCAATCGCGGCCACGGCTTGGGCCCGGAAGCCCTCAACGGAGGCAAACCACTGCTCCGTGGCCCGGAAGATGGTCGGTTTTTTGGTGCGCCAGTCGTAGGGGTAGCGGTGGGCGTAGCGCTGTTCCGCCAACAGGGCGCCCGCGTCTTGGAGGGCGGCGATGATTGCCCCGTTGGCGTCCTTGAGCACGTTGGTGCCGGCAAACGGGCCCGCTTCGGCGGTGAGGTTGCCGGCCTCATCCACAGGACAAAGCACCGGCAGGCCGTATTTCTTGCCGGTGTTGAAGTCGTCGACGCCGTGGCCGGGGGCGGTGTGGACTAGCCCTGTGCCCGTTTCGGTGGTGATGTAGTCGCCGCCCAGCACCACCGGGCTGCGGCGCTCAAGCAGGGGGTGTTGGTAGGCGATGCCTTCGAGCTCGCTGCCCTTGAGGGTCAGCACCGGTTCGAGGCCCAGGCCCAGGCTGGTTTCCAGGCTGGCGATCAGCTCGCTGGCCACAAGCAGGTGGCTGGGGCGGGCGCTCGGGGCCGCCTCGGGCCCTTCGCCGGCTGGGGCTGCGGGCAGAACGCTGACGCGGCAGATGGCGTAATCGAGGCTGCCGTTCACCGACACCGCCAGGTTGGCCGGCAGGGTCCAGGGGGTGGTGGTCCAGATCGCCACCGCCAGACCGCCCGGGGCCGTGGCAGTGGCCAGCGGCAAGCCTGAGGCGGCGAGCTTGGCGGCTAGGCCCTCCGGCAGCTCGCGCACCGCAAAGGCCACGTAGACGCTCGGAGAGGTGTGGCCGTCCGGGTATTCCAGTTCGGCCTCGGCCAGGGCCGTGCGCGAGCTGGGGCTCCAATGCACCGGCTTGAGGCCCCGGTAGATGTGGCCGGCCAGCACCATCTGGCCAAACACCCCGATCTGGGCGGCCTCGTAGTCCTTGTTCAAGGTGAGGTAGGGCTGGTCCCAGTCGGCCCAGATGCCCCAGCGGCGAAAACCCGTTTTCTGGCCCTCCACCTGCTCGAGGGCGTAGGCGTGGGCCTTCTGGCGCAGGCTGATCGGGGTTAGGGCCTGGCGCTCGCTGCTGCTCAACGCCTGCAACACCTTCAGCTCAATCGGCAGGCCGTGGCAATCCCAGCCCGGGATGAAGCGGGCCCGCTTGCCGTTGAGCAGGGCGTGTTTATTGATGATGTCCTTGAGGATCTTGTTGAGGGCGTGGCCCACATGCAGGGCCCCGTTGGCGTAGGGCGGGCCGTCGTGGAGGGTGAAACGCTCGCGCTCCGGGTCCTGGCTCAGCCGCTCATAGAGCTGCTGCTGGGCCCAGAAGTGTTGGATTTCGGGCTCCCGCTGCTTGGCGTTCGCCCGCATGTTGAAGGGCGTCTGCAGCAGGTTGAGCGTGTCCTTGTAGGAGGCCGGGCCCAGAACCGTGTCGCTCCCGTTCAAGTCGCTTGCGCTCACGTCGCCTGGGGCAGTTAGGGCCGATTATCCAGCGTCGTTGCGGGGGGCCGTGGCGCCAGCCCCGGCGGGCTCCTGGGACGGCATCGGGCTGGACGGGGTGAGCGCGGACACCAGGCTGGCGTCTTCCGGCGGGGTTGGCTCCATCACGGCCTGATCGGCTGGCTCTTCGGGGGCCTGGTCTGGCTCCGGGGTCTCTCCCCAGGCGGCGTCCACTAGGGCTTCAATTTCGGTGAAGGAGCTCACCTCGATCAACGGGGGCTGGGGGGGCTCGGGCGCTACGGCCGCCGGGGCCGCCGGAGGCGTTTCTGACAGGGATTCCGCACGCTCCTGCAGGGGCGTCGCTGGGGTCCCCTCCATCTCGGGCGCGGCTTCCGGCCGCACCCAGCGCTTGGTCGTGCCGCCGGCCTTGCCCTTGCCCTTGAAGCCCGTTGGGGCGCTGGCAGGGGCCTGGAGCAGGCGGGTCCGTAGGCCCTCAAGGCTTTGGCTCGCCATCCCCTGCAGGGCCCCCAGGCTGGCCAGCACCTGCCCCAAGGCCGTGCGCCAGTGGGCGCCGGAGCCCAGCCGCTGCTGTTCCTCCGGCGTCAGGGCCCGCCAGCGCTGCTGGCCCACCTCACTGCCGAGCCGTCCGATCAGCAAGCTGCCGCAGAGCACCGCCACCATCGGCGAGCCGCTTAGCCGGTCCGAGCTGGTCACGAGCACCAGGCCCAGCAGCAGCAACACGGCCCCCCAGACGGCATCGCGGGCCCGGCTCAGTTCCGGCGTGAGCAGGGGCACCAGCAACACCGCCAGCCCCAGCAGTAGGGCCAGGCTTCCCCCCAGGGTGGCGAACATGGTGAGCGGCACGGTGGTGGCCCCATTCTGGGCAATCTCCGGGGTCACTCCGTACAGTCAGCTCCTGCCCACCTGGCGGAATTGGTAGACGCGCTGGTTTTAGGTACCAGTGGCTTCGGTCGTGGGGGTTCAAGTCCCCCGGTGGGCATGGCGGATCCGGGGGCTGGCTGGCGGCCCCTGGCAACCCGGGCTGGCCTCTTTGCGCCTGCCCAGGATTGGGCGCGGGCACCCTGGCCGGGCGGGCTCCCGGGCTGGGGAGGTCCCAGGCTTTGGTGCCCCGGTTCAGCGGCGCCTAGGCCCATCTCCTTATGGTGGGGCGTCATTGCGAGTTTGGGGTGCGGTTGCAGGAGATGACACCAACCCTGGCCGCCGCTTCGACCGCAACCGCTGGCGCAGCCCCGACCCGCTACCAGTCGGTGCCCCGGGAGTTTCTCGATCCCCCTAACGCCTGGAACCCCACTGTGGGCCTGTTCCTGGCGGGCTATGGCCTGGCGGCCCTCACGATTTGGGGCTGGTTCGTCGGCCAGTGGTCGTTGCCTGTCCTGCTGGCCCTTGGCTTCCTGTCCCTGCACCTGGAGGGCACCGTCATCCATGACGCCTGCCACAACGCCGCCCACCCCAACCGCTTTTGGAATGCGGTGATGGGCCATGGCGCCGCCCTGCTCCTGGGCTTCAGCTTTCCGGTGTTCACGCGGGTGCACCTGCAACACCATGCCCATGTGAACGATCCCAAGCAGGATCCCGATCACATCGTTTCAACCTTTGGGCCGCTCTGGCTGATCGCTCCGCGCTTCTTTTATCACGAGTTCTTTTTCTTCCGCCATCGCCTCTGGCGTCACTATGAATTGCTGGAATGGGGCATCGCCCGAGGCGTGTTCATCAGCATTGTGGTGGCGGCTTGGAAGTTTGATTTTCTCGGCTTTATTTTCAACTGCTGGTTTGCCCCGGCCCTGATGGTGGGCGTCACCCTCGGCCTATTTTTTGACTATCTACCGCACCGCCCCTTCCAATCGCGCAACCGCTGGCATAACGCCCGGGTGTATCCCGGTAGGTTGATGAACTGGTTGATCATGGGCCAGAACTACCACCTGATTCACCATCTTTGGCCCTCAATTCCTTGGTTTGAATACCGGCCCGCCTACCACGCCACCAAGGATCTGCTGGACGCCAAGGGATCGCCCCAGCGGCTCGGCCTGTTTGAAAGCAAGCACGATTTTTTCAACTTCCTCTACGACATCCTTTTGGGCGTGCGTAGCCATAAAAAACGCCGCAGTCGTCTGCGGCCGATTGCCGCTTTAATGCCTACCCTGCGGGCCCGTCGCCACGTGCTTGACCTGCTCCACCGCACGGCAGTTTCACCCCAGCGTTAGGAGAGCGCAGAGGTGAGGGAAAGATGTTCAAAGATAGGCTTGCCCGCCCAGCTTCAGGCCTGATTAATCGGCCAGAATCTTGGGAACCCGGAAGAAGTCCCCTTCCCGCTGGGGCGCTTCGTTAAGCAAGTCTTCGCGCACGGGGGTGGCCTCCACCCGGTCTTCGCGGGTCACATTCACCACCTCCACGGCGCGGGTGGTGGGGGGCACGCCCTCGGTATCCACCTGTTCCAGCTGGGCGACGTAGTCGAGGATCCGCTCCAGCTGGCCGGTGTAGGTGGCGATTTTGGCCTCTGGCAGGTCCAGGCGGGCCAGCTTGGCCACCTTGCGCACGTCATCGGCGGTGATCTTGCCCATGGTCGGATCGGCTGGCGCCTGTCGTTGGGCTGAACCTAGCTGGCATCCGGCTCGGCCAGGAAGCTGGCGAGATCCGCTGCCAGGGCCGTGGCGGCCAGATCGAGGAACTGCTGGCCGTGCTCGGCGCTGGCCAGGAAGGGGTCGGAGCCCATGCGGCCATCGGGATGGCGGCGGCGGAAGTCCTCCGGGCCATGGATCGGGCCCGCCGGCGCTGCCTCGGGCAGGGGGCGTTGTTTGGCCTGCAGGCTCGGCTCCAGCGCCAGGGTGAGGGCGATTTCGCTGGGGGTGGCGTGGTGGCCTTCGCGCTTGCCGTAGAGCTCCCGGGCCAGGGCCGACACCGGCGCGGCGGTGAACCAGTTGGCCAGCCGGCAGCGCAGGGCGCCGGCATTGGCCAGGCCGCGGCTGGCGGCGGTGCCGTAGGCCTGGGCAAAGGCGGCCCGGCTGGTGGCGATGTTGCCGCCGTGGCCATTGATCACGAAGATCCGCTCAAAGCCGTGGCGGGCCAGGGACAACACCACGTCGTGGAGCACCGCCATCAAGGTGGCCGGTTGCAGGCTGATCGTGCCGGCAAAGCCCAGGTGGTGTTCGGCCATGCCAAAGGCCTGGGCCGGGGTCACCAGCACGCCCGTGCGGCGGCCCACTTCTAGGGCCACGGCCTCGGCGGTGAGGGCATCGGTGCCGATGGCGCCGGTGGGGCCGTGTTGCTCGGTGGATCCCAGGGGCACGATCACCCCCTTGCAGCCCCGCAGATAGGTCTCCACTTCAGGCCAACTGCGCAGCTGCAGCCGGATGGCGGCCTGGTCCGGCGCTTCACCGGGCAGGGATGGGGCTGGGCTGGTGGCAACCACGACGGTTCAGCGGCGGCGGATCCGCCCATCATCCCTAGGATCAACAGCAACGGCCTTCGGTCGATGTTCCATCGCAAGCTCTCCACCGCCCTCAGCGAGCAGCGGCCGATCTGGGTGTTTCTGCGCGACCAGCAACGCTGGATCGAAAAAGCGCTGGTGGTGGACCTCGAAGGCGACCTGGTGACCCTGCGCTACGACGCCGAGGACGAAGACGAGCTGCACAGCTGGGAAGAGACCGTGCGCATCGACTCGATCGGCGCCATCAGCGCCCGCCTGGCCTTCTTCAGCCGCCATGCCCTAGCCGAAGACCTGGAGGTCACGGGCGACTGCCCCGAATCGGAACAGCTGCCCAGCCAGGGCTAGGGGCGGCGCCGGCCCGGCGCCTCAATGGGCAGTGAGTGAAGGCCTAGAGCCTTCAGTGGGCGGTGCCGTTGCCCTCGTAGGCCTTGCTGTCGTAGAAGCCGCCCTTGGTGCCGAAGAACAGGGTGGCCAGGCAGAACAGGCCGCTGGTGGCCACCAGCACGGCAGCGAGGGTGAGACCGGACGCGGATTCAGCCATGGATCCCATAGGTGCGCGATTTCCACCACTGTGGCGCCGATAGCCAGGGTTGGCTGGAAACTGGTGGCTTCTGCCACGTTGATCAGGTCCCTTTGGTGCTTAATTTCAATTGCTTGCTGTATTGTTTGGCCTCGGGGCTTGAAAATAGCTTGTAAAGTAGGGCTGCGGAGCCAAGCGCTCCAATGGTAACTAACACCCCATGAATGGTAGTGCCATTGTGGCTTAAGTGGATGGCGATAGCTTCATGGGCCGCAACAAACCAAACTTGCCGCTTCGCCAGGCTGAATCCTTTTGCATTTTGCTTGAGTATTAATATCGAGCAGTAGATTCCGATGGCTGAACAGAGCGCGGTGCCCATGCTGAGGGCCGTAAAATGGGGCGTGAAGGCAAGGGCATATCCAATCCCTCTGATTAGGGCGACGCCATTGAAGACCAATCCGAAAACAGCCCAAAATCGAAACTTTTTCATTGATAGGCAGGTTGGCGGATCATTGCTTGCGTAATTATATTGCAGCTTCGCCCCCCGCCTGTCCTCCTCCCAGGTCACTCCGATCTCAGTCCCACGCCTCCCCCAAGCCTTCTTCGCACGCCCCGCAGAAGTCGTGGCCTCCGAGCTGGTGGGCTGCCTGCTGCTGAAACGCCAATCTTCTGGCGAGTTGCTTTGGGGCGTGATTGTGGAAACGGAGGCCTATTCCCAGGAGGAGCCCGCCTGCCATGGCCATCGCCGCCGCACCCCGAGCAACGAAACCCTGTTTGGAGAGCCTGGGCGGTTTTATGTCTACGTGAGCTATGGCATTCACCACTGCGTCAACGTGGTGACGGGCCAGGCCAATTGGGCCAGCGGGGTGTTACTCCGGGCCCTGGCCTTGCCCGGCGAGCCCGAGCGGATTGCGGCGGGGCCTGCCCTGCTGGCGCGACGGTTTGGCCTTGATCGCGGTCAGGATGGGCTGCCGGCTACGCCGGCTTCGGGGCTGTGGTTGGCACCCCGGTTGCCTGAGCTGGCGGATCGTCTTGGGGCCGGAGGGCCTGCGCCTGGCGCGGGGGATGTCAGCCCCTTGGTGCGCTGCTGCCGCATCGGCCTGTCCCAGGGCCAGGACTGGCCCTGGCGTTGGTACCTGCGGGCTAGCCGCAGCGTCAGTCGCCGCGCACCAGGTGATCGCCGCCCTGGCCTTGATCGGGCTTGGCAGCCTTCGCTGCGCTCGGACTGATCCAGGCCAGGGACTGGGTCCCTAGGCCCTGAACCCCTAACCAGATCAGGCGGCTTGCTTGTTTCCCTTGACGCCCCGGGCCAGGATCCCCGCGGACCACTACCTTGAGGCATAACGGCAGCAACGGTGTCTTGAGCGGCTGGACCCATCGCCATGTGCTGGATCTGGCGGCCTTGTCCCTGGAGGATTACGTCCTGGTGCTGGAGCTGGCCCAGCGCTTTCGGGCCTTGCCTGTGGCTGGAGCCCGCAAACTGCCAGCCCTGCAGGGGCGCCTGGTGGCCACCCTGTTCTTTGAGCCCAGCACCCGCACCCGCAGCAGCTTTGAACTGGCCGCCAAGCGGCTCTCGGCCGATGTCCAGAGTTTTTCACCGGCGTCGAGCTCCCTGAGCAAGGGCGAGAGCTTGCTCGACACCGCCCGCACCTACGTGGCCATGGGGGCCGACCTGCTGGTGGTGCGCCACCGCTGTGCCGGGGTGCCCGCCAGCCTGGCCCAAGGCCTCGACGCCAGCGGTGAGCGGGTGGCGGTGCTCAATGGCGGCGATGGCCTGCATAGCCACCCCAGCCAGGGCCTGCTCGATCTGTTCACCCTCGCCCGCCATTTCGCCCCCAGCGCCCCCACGCCGGCGGCCCTGGCCGGGCGCCGGATTGTGATCGTGGGCGATGTGCTCCATTCCCGCGTGGCCCGCTCCAACCTCTGGGCCCTCACGGCCTGCGGTGCCGACGTGGTGCTCTGCGGGCCCACCACCCTGCTGCCGGAGGCCTTTGCCGATTTCGTGGCGGCGCCGCCCCCCGGCCAGGAGCGCGACCCGGTGGCAGCGCGCGGCCCGATCACGATCAGCCGCGACCTTGACCAGGCCCTGGCCGGCGCCGATGCCGTCATGACGTTGCGGCTGCAGAAGGAGCGCATGCACCAGAACCTGCTCACCAGCCTGGAGGCCTATCACCGCAGCTATGGCCTCACCCACGCACGCCTGCAGGCTTGTGGTGATGGGGTGCCGGTGCTGCATCCCGGACCCGTGAACCGGGGGGTGGAACTGGCTGGCGCCCTGCTCGATGACGCCGATCGCTGCTTGGTGGAGGAGCAGGTGCGCAATGGCATCCCCATTCGGATGGCCTTGCTTTATCTGCTGGCCGCCGCAGGCCAAGGGGCCTAGCGTCGTAGGGCCCTGGCCTTGGAGCCGCTCTCGGCCCCTCGGCGATCTACTGGCTCAAAAGGGAGGCAGGGAGAAAGGCACCCTTGGTGATCCCCATCACCCGGCCCGGGCCCTGCCGACCCTTGTCTACACCATTTCTGGCGTCCTGGGCGGTCTTGACCCCCACCCATAGGGGATTCCAATAAAAAAGCCCAGGCATGGGGCCTGGGCCGGGGGATGGGGACAAGCAACAGCCAAGCGGCTGGGCTGGATTGATGCAAGCTGCGCAAAAAGTCCCTGTTGTCAAGGGAGCAGGGGGCTCAGGAGTCGCTGTCCTTGCTCTTGCGGGAGCCCTTGCCTTCCAGCAGCTCGAGCAGGGCCTCCATCTGGGCCATCACCCCGCGCACCTCACCGGCTTCCGGCAGCAGGCCGTCATCCATGACCCCCTGGTGCATTTCGCGCAGTTCCTGACGGATATAGCGAAGGTGACTAACGACTTGTTCGCGTTTGGACTGCGACATTGACAGACAGGGGGATCCTTCCTCCCTTTTACCCCATCGCCGGCCGGCGGGACCTGGGATTCAGCCTATTTCTGGCCAAACTGGGCCTTGGCCTC
>Ga0310093_1000188_pt1 | contig 12484 bp, 5 predicted proteins | sample LakMicDCLTotalB5_FD_194450 | JGI IMG/M metagenome (GOLD analysis project Ga0310093, IMG submission 194450) | Enriched freshwater cyanobacterial communities from Lake Michigan, Michigan, United States - MI23.DCL.Total.B5 | ecosystem: Environmental > Aquatic > Freshwater > Lake | place: USA...
TGATTGCCGAAGTCAAAAAAGCCAGCCCCAGCAAGGGGGTGATCCGGGAAGACTTCGATCCGATCGCCATTGCCAAGGGCTATGCGGCGGGGGGAGCGAGCTGCCTCTCGGTGCTCACCGATCGCACCTTTTTCCAGGGGGGCTTTGAGGTGCTGGTGGCCGTGCGTGAGGCGGTGGATCTTCCCCTGCTCTGCAAGGACTTCATCCTCAGCCCCTACCAGCTTTACCAAGCCCGGGCGGCGGGAGCCGATGCGGCCCTGTTGATTGCGGCGATCCTCACCGACCAGGACCTGGCCTACCTGCTCAAGGTGGCCCGGGCCCTGGGCCTGACGGTGCTGGTGGAGGTGCACGACGCCGAGCAGTTGGAGCGGGTGCTGGCCCTACCCGTATGGAACGAACCCAACGGGGCGGCCCATACCTTGATCGGCATCAACAACCGGGATTTGGCCACCTTCCATACCGATCTGGCCACCACCGAGCAGCTCACCGCCAGCTATGGCGACCAGATCCGCGCCAAGGGAGCCCTGTTGGTGAGTGAATCGGGGCTGTTTACCCGGGACGACCTGGACCGGGTGCAGAACGCCGGCGCCGATGCGGTGCTGGTGGGCGAAGCCCTGATGCGCCAAGCCGATGTGACCGCTGCGCTGGAAACCCTGATCAAGGGCTGAACATAAAAAAGCCCCCGCTAGGGGCGGGGGCTTGGGCTATCCCACGGTGTTAGCAATCAAAGAACATCTAGATTGCAAGTGTGATTAAACAAATTGCTAGTTTTTATTGGATTAAAATTTATATCGAATTCATATGTGCGATCTTCGTCTTTAGAATTTGGCAGAACAGGCTTTTGCCTCTGGCATCATCATTAAATTCACCAGGGCGGGACCACCGCTCCCTAGTTTGCCAGCAGTTTGTGAAATAACTGAAAGGGTTCTGCCGTCATAGCGCTTCAGATAGCTATCTACCAAGCACCGGCAATACCCTTGCTGGTTCTCAACTCCTGGTGTTTTGCCGCTGTCGCAACCTTTGATGAATCCATCGGAAAATTGCCTGCTCAACCTGGCATCATTGGGTTGACTGGCTGCTTCCCCCTCTGTCTGGGAGAGGACTTTGGCAGGACTCAAGCCAATAATTGCCGCGCCGGCGAGTAGGGCAAAGCGTCTAAAGAGCATGGAGATTGGCGTTTCGTACGCGAATTCTGGTTAATGGTAAGGTGATTCCTTCGATTCGGCAAGTTTTTTGGGAATTTGTTTGTTACTAGTAGCTCCTGTTCATTTTAGAATGAATCAGGAGCTTGGCTTTTTTATTTTTCGCTATTGGCGAGTGGGAAAGATTATTCTGGATTGCTTTGATGTAAATTGCTGATCTAGTTTCTAGCCGTGTTTGATGTGGATGCGTAGATGGAATTCTCATTTAATTTGCTGTATTCAAAAGAGCTTTGGGTCTGGGTCGCATTTCGGTTGGGACCTCGTTTCGCTTAAGCTTGAATGAATTGTTGTTCTAGTTGCTCCTAGGGCGTGTGGGGATGGTTGCTGGTTCCTCTCAGAATGCTTCGCTCTTCCCTGGGCTTGTCCTGGTTGTGCCGAGAGCCCGTTGGTTGCTCGCTCCGATTCCCAAGGTTGCTTCCACCTTGCTGAAGCGTCTGGCGGTCATCGCTGATGGCCGAGAACCGTTGGCCATTGCGGCTTTTGGTGAAACCCGGCCGGCTCTTGTGATCCATCGCCCCGATGTGCACGGCCTCCAGTTTTGGGAGCAACAACCTCTCGTCGATCAAGACCATTGGTTGGGTGACCCCCACAGTCTCCGTCTTGCGGTAACCAGGCATCCTGGGGAGCGTCTGCTTTCTTTTTGGCACGACAAGCTCCATCTAGCTGATCCTGCCTACGCGCCGTTGAATGCCTCCGTGCAGGCTGGGCGTGGCCGGGATCCAGCCCAACCATGCCGTTTTGCAGACTTTCTCCTTTACCTCGGCCAACACTGGGAGCAGCTCAGAACTGATGGTCACCTACGCCCCCAGCGTGAGTGGCTGGGGGATGGCAATCTTTTTAACCACGTTGTTGATCGTTCCCAGTTAGTCAAGGCCCTGCCTCGTTTTTTGGCCCCATTGCTTGAGCCTGCGCGAATGGAGCGCATCAGGCAGGAGTTGATGCTTTATGACCAGCAGCATCGCCAACGTCTGAACAAGCGCTGGCAGGAGAGTTACGGCAAGGAAGGCTTTGCGCTCCTCGAGCAGTTCTATAGCGATGACCTAAGCGACTATGACTATCAGCTGCCCAGTCGCCGCAGTGATCGGGTGCGCCCTTTGGCTTCTCTGGATGGCGATGCCCTCGTGGATCCCCTCCAGCAGCTGCGTGACCGCCACCAGCAGATCGCCGGTCTTCAGGTTCAGATCCAAGACCTGCAACGGCAGTTGGCTGAGGCTGTTAGGCCCCCATTGCCATCGATTGAGCCTCCAATAGGTCAATGGCCTGATCACAACACACCTGAATCGGGTCTCGCTGCGACGTACAGCGCCATTGGCGAGGGACGCCCTCAGGAGGTGCTTGATCAGGTTGCCGCCCTGAGCGGACACCCCAATTTAGGCGAATTGGCTTATTTAAAGGGTCTTGCCCACGCTGCTCTGGACCAACACGAGCAAGCGCTTCGCAGTTTTGAGGATGCCCAAGCTTCTGGGTTCCTGACGCCATACGTTCTGTTCAATGGTGGCAATAGTTGTAGAGCGCTCGGGCATTTAGAGGATGGCCTGCGTCTGTATCGCGAGGCATTGGAGGTGTTCCCTGGCTTTTCGGAATGCCGCCACAACCTAGCCCTGGCTCTCCTCGATGTTAAGAATCTTCAGGAGGCTGAGCGAGAGCTACGCCTGTTATTGCGTGACCAGCCCTCCTATTACCAGGCAGCTTTCTGCCTGGGAAATTTCCTTCGCGATGAATATCGACAACGAGAGGCGATCGAAGCCTTTCGACTCTGCCTTCACTTCGCTCCCACCTACCCCGATGCTTGGAATAACCTCGGCCTCGCCCAGGCCAGCATCGAAGATGGTGAAGCCGCAATGGCGAGCTACCGCCAGGCCTTAACTATTTTTGCGGGCTTCAAGCCTGCGCGTCAAAATCTGGCCCAGTCCCTTGTTCAAGCCAAGCGCCATGAGGAGGCTCTGTTGGAATTCGAGAGGTTTTCTTCACTCGATCTCAGTAGCGGAGAAGGTGTTGTGGCGCTCCAGGGTCAGATCAATTGTCTAACGGAGCTTGATCGCTATGACGATGCATTAGCGATTGCTGATGCCCATCCTGATCGACGTCTCCAGTTGATGAGCCGCTTGCATGTGCTACCGATCATTTACTCGGATGACCAGCACTTGCATGCAGTTCGTCAGCGCTGGATTGATGATGCGACTGAGCTCTATGGTTTGCTCGATGGCCTAACGCAGCAAGATTCCGCTTGGGATGCGCTTTATGCCCATGCTTGGGCTCTCACCAATTTTTATATCGCCTACCAGATGGGCGATGATCGCCCTCTGCAGGAGCTCTATGCCGGCATTCTTGATCGCATCTTGCGTCCGCGATTGGACTATTTCATGCAGCCTTTGCCCCAGCGTGATCCTGCCGATTTACGCCCCCTGAGGGTGGGGGTGATTTCTCCCCATCTCAACAATCACAACGGATCAATTTGGTGCCTGGGCTGGCTCGAAGGCATTGCAGGAAATTCTTGCTATGAGATCTTCAGCTACAACATTGCGGATAATCAGGATTCCGGTACCCAGCGCTTTGCCAGTTTGGGTACCTATCGCCATTTGCCGTTGCAGTCGGCAGAGCCAGAGCCCACGTTGCAGCAGATTCTGGACGATCAACTTGATCTTCTTATCTTTACTGATATCGGCATGCATCCAGCGAGTAAAATCACTTCGATGCTGCAGCTAGCCCCGATCCAGGCCCAAGGCTGGGGCCATCCGATCACGAGCGGCTCCAACACCATGCACTACTACTTCAGTGGAGCAGGTATGGAGCCGGAAGGTAATGAGGCTCACTACACAGAAACTCTTTACCGGTTGCCCCAAACGGGGCTCAATTACGAAACTCCGGTGGCTGTCCACAATGGTGATCAATTGTTCGATCAGTTTGATTTACCAATGGATCGGCCGATCCTTACCTCCATGCAGAGCACGTTTAAGTATGTGCCGTCCAATGATTGGACTTTTGCAGAAATCGCCCTTCGTTATCCCCAGGCTTTGATTGTGCTGGTCGGGCATATGGGACATGGGGGCTTGGCCATGCGTCTGTTTGAACGGCTTCGGCCCCATTTCGAGAAGCGTGGCTTACAAATCGAGCAGCACGTGCGTGCACTGCCAAGGTTGGCGTATGGGGATTACATGGGTATCTTTTCCATTGCCCACCATACGATTGACACCATTGACTGGAACGGAGGCAATAGCTCATTTCAGTCGTTTTCACTCGATTGTCCGGTAGTCACTTACCCCACAGAATTCATGCGGGGTCGCCATACGGTCGCGATGCTGGAAGTGCTTGACATTCCCGAGCTTATTGCTAAGGATCGCTCCGATTACGTGGCTATATCGGTGAAGCTTCTTGAGGACAAGGATTTTTACCTTGATATCAAACAGCGAATTCGAGAACGTAAGGAGAGACTTTTCCATGACAAATCGGTGGCTAGGGCCTTTCAGGTAGCAGTTGATTCGATCTGCCACCAACCACCAGAGGTGGGGCAACAGCCTGCATCGATCTTGCCTATCAGTGGCCCATTGAATGCGATTAAGCCTGATCAAGTTGTTTCCTCTTCTGTATGAACGGTGTCCTGCCTGTGCTGCTGGGAGATCGATCGGATGAGGAGCGGCTGACATGGAGCCGTTGGGTACTGGGTAGCCATAGTGACCAGTTCATCCCTGAGATGCTGCAGGCGATTGAAGTGCTTGAGAGGCATGATCCGATCACGGCCGGACATCCTGTGGTGAATCCAGGCCCTCGGGCAGAGGATTTGATTGTGATCGCCTGCCAGAGAGGGAGGCATTGCGTTGTTATGGATCTGCCGTTGCCTTGCCGTGTCGTGCTGTTTGATTGGACTGGTGAGGGGCTTGAAGTTGGCAGCAATCCCCATGGCTGGGAGGTGTTGAGTGTTGCCACCGAATGCAAAGGACATCTCATGCAAGAAGCGTGGCTAAGGCTTGAACTGCCACCCGCTGGGTTTTACATGGGATTCATTGACGACGATGTTCTGATCTCTACCAGTGACTTGTCCATGCTTCTGGGAGTGGCGCGTACTTACAACCTCACTGCTGCGCAGCCTTCCGTGAGCGTCACAAGTAGCCTTTCCCGTGAATACAGTTGGCTGCGCCAAAGGGCCGGCAGTTGTCTGCACCGGGTTCCGATCGTAGAGATTATGGCTCCATTCATCCGCAGGGATCTTCTTGATTTGGCTATGCCTTTTGCAAAAGGTGTGCGGAGTGGGTATGGGTTCGATCGTTTTGCTTTGCCCCTCTGTGCTGTCCATCTCAATGCCTGGCGCTTTGCTGCAGTGGATGTTGCGCCGCTGAGCCATGTGCGTAACTTTGGATCGTTGCAGATGCGGTTTTCCAATGGTCTGTTGAGCAAGGAGGAGGAGTTATTGGTACGGCAGCGGTTGGTTCAGGCGATGGGATTTGCTGTTGATGAGCAGAGGCATCGTTACTTAGAGGCTGCTGTGGGGGCTGCTATCACTGACAGTGCTTGATCTGACGGGAGCTTTGGCTCGATTGGAACTTGTTTGTTGACTTTGCGTTCTAGGAATTTTTCAGCATTGACCAGCAAACCTCGCTTAAGGAAGCTTAAATAGAGTCCAATGACCAGCACGAGATGCCAGCCCCTCGGATCGCGTTCCAGTCCTCTCTGCCCCGTTCTGGCTCAACCCTCTTCTCTAACATCATTGGCCAAAACCCCCTGTTTCATGTCACCCCAACCTCTGGGCTGCTGGATCTTCTCTATGTAGCGAGGGAGCAATTTAATTCCGGTATTGAATTTAAGGCTCAGGATCAGGAGCTGATGGAACAGGCCTTTCTTGGATTTTGCCGGGGGGGCTTGGAAGGCTATTGCACTGGACTTACGGATAAGCAGTGGCTTCTGGATAAGAGCCGCGGATGGGGTATTCATTACCAATTTCTCAATGCTTTTTATCCCGATCCTAGAATTGTTTGTATGGTGCGTGATCCCGTCGATATCTTTTGCTCGATGGAGCGAAATTTCCGCAATGCATCGTTAAAATCCTCAGGATTTGTTAACCATGCTGAGATGCTAAATACAAGTCTGGAAAAACGTATGGACCATTGGGCGTCTTCTCCGCCAGTTGGATTGGCGCTAGAGCGGCTACTTGAGGTTGTGCGCCAGGGACTTGATCGGCATCTTCTTTTTATTCGGTATGAGGATCTTTGTTCTAATCCAAGGGCTGAGCTAGAGCGTTTTTATTCCTATCTTAGCTTGACTTTTTACCCGGGTCACGATTATGATAAAGTCAAACAAGTTACCCAGGAAAATGATACTCTTTACGGAATGTTTGGAGATCATCTAATCCGTGAGCGCGTCGCTCCCATGCCAAGCCAAGCTCTTCAGGTTTTGGGATCAAACCTGTGTGACTGGGTTCGTAATCGTTATGCTTGGTTTTACGATCATTTTGGTTATGCTATTGATTAGGTTGCTCTGCTAATAGAATTAATCAGCGCCTTGTTCTATTTTGCCTCTTCAAAAACGCTTTTCACGTGTTAGGACTTATGTCTTTTCTGGTAAGTAGACGATTTAGTTTTGCATTATGTTCTGCAAGGAACTCCTTTTGAATGCGTTGTGGTAGCAAGAGGCTTGGGCGTTGCAGTTGCTGGAATTAGCTAGTTACTTTGACGCAGCATTTTTATCTTGTTGGTATTTTCTTGCTGCGTTCTGTTTCAATGAACTTTTTAAGAGATTCGATTGTTTTAGTTTCTTTCTGGTTTAAGACTTTTGGACATGCCTGCAGCATTTGTAAGCTGATTTCGTTCGAATATAGTTTTGTTGCTTGCTCCGCAGTAAGGGGATCTGAGCGGTTTTCAAGGTAACCATTGTTATCTCTCATCAGCGAAGCTGAAAGTGTTGCGCCCATTACCTTTAAAGACTTATAGAGATCGAACCCATTCGCCTTGAGGAGGCATGTAGCGGTTATACCTATTGAGAGTTGATTTTTAAATCCCTTGAAATTCAAAGGTACGGTTGGTGAAGATTCGTCTTTTTTAAATTTATTCGATGTTTCTGCATGGGTAGAGACAGTCAGGTTTGTGAGTACTACTGCCGCAAAAATTGATTTGGTTAGGAACCTGGTAAGTCTTCCAGTCTGCTCAGTTATGACAGAGCGTGGGGATAGATGCATTTTTGGTCTTTTCATTTTACTGGAACTGCCATCCTTTCGTTGGTAGGGCTAGTGGATTTAATTGCGGGTGCTGATGATGACAGTAATTTAAGCATGGAATTGATTTGGAGCTGCTGCTGTTTGAGAATTTCGTTTTGAGCAGCTAGCTGCCTTTCTTGCTCTTTGAATTTTGCTTCGAGACGAGCCTCTAGTTTCTCCTTCTGGTTGATCAAATCTTTGAGGGCTTGAACGTCTTTGTTGTGGGCCTCTTCTGCTTTCTTGTTCGGGTTTGCTATTATGTTTTCTTTGTTTGCACTTGCTTTGGACATGTTGGCCCTAAGTGTCTGTTCAAGTTCGTAAATTCGTTGTTGTAATTTTTTGATTTCTAGTTCTTGTGCATCTTTTGCCTTAATGAGGCTGGATGTTGTTGAGGCGATTGATGGTCCAGTAGGGTTCTCGGCAATTGAATTTGTCGCCACAAGCGTGCCATCTTGATTTTGTGCGCTAGCAGTCTTCTTTGGTGGGTTATTGTTCGGGTTGGCCCAGCCCCAGCTAAAGCCAAATCTTGCTTGCACGTTGCCCATAAAATTTGGCCCCGTATTCATCGCTGCGCCAGCATTGATATAAACGCGTTTGGCAATTTGTGATGCGCAACCCAAGGCAAATGCGCCAACACCTCCATAGGTTCCAGTCCCTATTCCACAGCGAAGTGGTTCATCGTCTCGGAGGGTCATGGTTGGCAAGCTGCTCAGAGCTGCACTTCCTGCGCCAATTCCTCTGATTGTGTCTTGTAAGGCTTCGACGCTGAACGATGTTGTGCCTAGGGTTCCATCCGAATCTGTAGTCACAAACCGTTGTGGACCACTATTCTGATAAATGTTATTAGACCATGATCCGTTGTTGCCTTGGCCAAGGCCAGGCATTTGGTACTGATCCTTGCTCGTACCGGTAACAATTTGGTTGTTTCTCCAGGTTTGGGCACCTTGCCCGATGGCAGTTGAGCCAATCCCGGTTGCTGAACTTCCTGCTCCAAGGGCAGTGGTTCCGTTCCCTATTGCAGTGCTCCCTGTGCCAATGGCTAGAACATTGACGCCAATGGCCCGCGCATCTGCTCCATAGGCTGATGCATTGGTGCCATCAGCGAAGGCATTTGCGCCCATTGAAATTGTGTTGGTATTATAGCCGCGGGCCTTGGCATTGGAACCGATTGCTATTGCATTGACACCATCGGCAATGGCGCCAGTGCCACTGGCATAGGCATTGGTGCCAGTCGCTTTGGCTTCAGTGCCGCTTGCGTAGCTGTTCTCGCCGTTGGTGGTTGAATTTGTGCCGAAGGCGTATGCATTGGCTCCGTTGGCCAATGCGCTGACGCCCATCGCTACAGCATTGACAGATTGATTGTGATCAACCGTTCCATAGGTTGTTGCTCCTTGGCCAAAGGCCATGGAATTTGCACCACCTGTCTGGGAATTTGTGCCGTAGGCAAAAGAATTGGCAGCTCTTGCAACGGAATTTGTTCCGTATGCGTAGCTATTTTGTTGCATTGATAGTGAGTCTGTTCCATATGCAGAGCCATTCGGTTGCATAACTTCTGCACCATCTCCTGTCGCCAGGCTGTCACTGGCGCTGGAGGAGCTGAAGACGAAATCACCAATTGCGAAGGAGCCATCACCTTCGGCTACGGCTCCGCTACCCAGGGCAAATGCGTCCTTGCCATTCGCATAGGCATTAGTGCCAAGTGCAAATGCATTGTCCCCATTTGCATAGGCCTTTGAACCAACCGCAAAGGAGTTGTTGCTGCTGGCTGTCGCGTAGCTGCCAAAAGCGAAGGAGTTAATACCATTGGCATCCGCGCCGACGCCAATGGCGGTTGAATCGGTTGCATAGGATTTGGCTCCTACTCCCATGGCTAGGGAGTTACTCCCGGTGGCCCTTGCGAATTGACCGAACGCCAGGCTGTTCGCTCCGCTGGCCATTGCGTTAACCATGAAGGCTGCGGCATTTTCACCAGATGCGAAGGCTCCGTAGCCGATCGCAACGGAACGGTCGCCGGTTGCTTCGCTGTTTGTACCGATTGCAATCGAGTAGGTGTCATTGGCTAAGGCACCACTACCAAGGGCAATGGCTTCATTGGCATCGGCATTGGATGTGTATCCAATGGCAATGGATTGATTTGCGGTTGCTGAAGCCTTCCAGCCTACGGCCGTTGATTTGTTTTGGCTGGCTACACTGTTGTATCCAACGGCGATGGCACCATTACCAGAGGCTTGAGCATTGGCTCCACTTGCATAGCTTTGATTCCCGCTTGCCGTTGCATTAAAACCAATTGCTACTGAATCCGGCCCTAAGGCATCTGCGTTTGTGCCAACGGCAACAGCATTGGCTCCAGTACTTGTCGCATAGGTGCCGATGGCTGTGGCGTTATCCGCGTTTGCGTAGCTTGATTGACCAATGGCCATTGTTGACGCGTTGGTCGCCATTGCGCCTACACCTGCAGCGAACGAATCCACTCCGCTTGAGTAAGAGCTTGTGCCAAAGGATATGCTGTTTGTGTTTGTAGCCTTGGCATTTGAGCCTATGGCGTAGCTATCGGTGCCGAGGGCATTGGAGTTGGCACCCATGGCCAGGGCATTCACATTCGAGGCATTGGCTCGATAGCCAATCGCATAGGACTCGTTCCCTGTGGCCGAAGAACTAGAGCCAAGGGCCGTTGCATTCTTTCCTGACGCGTAGGCGCTATGACCAGCTGCGTACGCACTGTCGTTGATGGCTTGCGCGTTGGTTCCAAGGGCCATGGCATTCACCCCAGTCGACCTTGCTCCGAGACCGGCTGAATAGGCACCGTTTTGGTTGGCCAAGGCATTTGCACCCAGGGCCATGGACTGGTTCCCCGATGCATTGGCGTTTGCGCCGGCGGCATAGGCCTGGTTTCCGCTTGCGGCTGCCAGGGTGCCTAGGGCAAGCGAATTTTCCCCTGAGGCATTGGCTTGTAGGCCTGCTGCATAGGCACCGGTATTGCTGGCTACTGAACTGCTGCCAAGTGCCATTGCATTGGTAGCCGTCGCGGAGGCTTGGAATCCTGCAGCGAATGAATCAACTCCATTGGCATAGGTGCTCGTACCAATCGCGATTGCATTGATGCCAGTGGCTCGGGCCTGGGTGCCTGCTGCTAGCGCGTTGTTCTGTGTAGCGTTTGCACCTGCACCTATAGCCATTGCCCCATTGGCTGAAGCCAAGGCCGAGGCACCGGCTGCAAAGGCATTTAATTGCGTTGCCTGGGAATTTTGTCCGAGGGCAAGGGCATTGTTTCCTAGGGCACTTGAATTAGCACCCATTGCTGTTGAGTTGGTCCCGGTTGCTGATGCACAGGGCCCATAGGCCAAAGCGCCTTGTTGGGTTGCCCTGGCGCAGGCACCAGCTGCTATTGAGTTTTCACCCGTTGCATTGGCATTGGTACCTGTGGCCATTGAATTGACACCTGATGCATAGGCGCTTGTGCCATAAGCAAGGCTGTTTGTGTTGAGTGCTGAGGCAAAGGATCCAGCCGCAAATGCATTGGTACTGTTTGCCGCCGCAAACATACCCAGGGCCATGGCATTGACACCAGTAGCGCTAGCATTTTTACCCGCTGCGAAGGCATCTGTTGTATTGGCGTAGGCGTAGGTACCCAGGGCCATGGCATTTGCTGCTAGGGCCTGAGCTTGGGTGCCTAGGGCCAATGCATTGCTTTGTGTTGCGCTGGCATAGGCACCAGCTGCAAACGATTCATTGGCTGCGGCATTGGCGCTCATGCCTATGGCGAGGGCGACATTTCCGGTCGCTTTGGCATTGAGGCCAATGGCTGCTGCATTGGCACTGGTAGCCCATGCGTTCTGGCCTATTGCTATGGCGTTGCTTGCATTGGCTATTGAATTGACGCCAAATGCCATTGTTGAGGTATTTGTAGCTGCTGCATTGGCACCAAATGCCAAGGCACCTGTGCCAGTGGCTTGGGCATTGGTGCCGATCGCAACGCTATTGACCTGGGTTGCTTGGGCACATACACCCATGGCCATCGCGTTATTTCCAGTAGCGCTAGCGCTTGCCGCCAGCGCTACGGCATTGATGCCATTAGCACTCGCTCCGGTGCCCATTGCCATGGAGTTTTGTGCGGTTGCGTTGGCCAATACACCAATCGCAACAGCGTTATTCCCACTGGCCTTCGCATTCGACGCAATTGCCGTGGCATTTGCGCCGTTAGCGATTGATTGTACGCCTAGGGCAATACTCCCGTTTCCATTGGCAACTGCACCGACTGCAATTGCTGTTGCATTGATTCCGCTTGCCGTTGCCGATTTACCCATCGCGAGGCTGTTTGCCCCTGATGCAACGGAGCCAACGGCTATGGCAGTTGCATTAATGCCCGATGCATTGGCATTGCTGCCAAGCGCAAGAGAATTAGCCAGATTGGCATAGGCGCCAACCCCAATTGAGATGGATGCATCGCCATTGGCATTCGAACTAACCCCAATCGCAAGGGATGATGCCCCATTTGCTGTTGCTGATGCCCCAATGGCACCTGAATTCACGCCACAGGCCTGTGCCGATGAACCAATTACAAAAGAATTACTTTGTGTGGCATTCGCATTTGCTCCAAAGGCCAATGCATTGGCACCACTGGAACTGGCATTGGTGCCTACGGCAATGGCATTGATTCCAGAAGCCTTCGCGTTGACACCAATGGCTGTTGCATCGCTATTGCTTGCAATCGAGCTTGTGCCCAAGGCAAATGCTCCGTTGCCATTTGCACAAGCTTGAACGCCAATGGCCATGGCATTTTGGCCGCTGGAGTTTGCGTTGAAGCCAATGGCACCAGCACCTACTCCGTTGGCAATGGCACCAGCCCCGAGGACGAATGAATTGGCAAAGGTGGCAGAGCTTCCGGCTCCAATGGCGATGGCATTGGCACCGGAGGCTGATGATCCAGTGCCGATTGCGGTTGCATTGACGGCATTAACACTGGAACCTGCTCCAATGGCTAAGGATCCTTGACTGGTTGCCGATGCGTTTGCACCCAGGGCTAGGGAGTTGAGCCCCGTTGCCTGAGCGTTGGCGCCCAAGGCGGCTGCGTTAATTGCGTTAGCAGAAGATCCCGATC
>Ga0310093_1000196_pt1 | contig 12353 bp, 10 predicted proteins | sample LakMicDCLTotalB5_FD_194450 | JGI IMG/M metagenome (GOLD analysis project Ga0310093, IMG submission 194450) | Enriched freshwater cyanobacterial communities from Lake Michigan, Michigan, United States - MI23.DCL.Total.B5 | ecosystem: Environmental > Aquatic > Freshwater > Lake | place: USA...
ACCACTTGGCCATGGCATCGGCGATGCCGCTGGCCAGGGTGCGGGCGGGGGCTTGGCGCACGAAGCCGTGGTCAAACACCAAAAGCTCCGGGCAGCGGTTCAAGCTCACATCCCCCTCGAAGGCGCCATGGCAGCTGTAGATGTTGGCGAGGGCTGTCCAGCCCGCACAGGTGGCCGCACTGGTGGGCACCGTGATGCACCGCAAGCCGAGCCGATGGGCGAGCAACTTGCCCGCATCGATCACCTTGCCGCCACCAATGGCGATCACCGCATCAAAGGCTCGTTCTTGAGCTGTGCCGGAGGAGAGCTGGACTGGGGCGGCTAGGGCCTCGATCCGGCTCAGATCGGCTTCGCAGCAGTCGAACTCAAGTTCGAAGCTGGTGCAGCTGATGCCTGCCTGGGCGAGATCCTGGAGGCACTGCTGACGCAGGGGCCGGGTGGCTGGGCTGCGGCCCAGCACCAAGGCGTGGCTCGTGAGGCAGGCGATCGCTGGCAAGGCTTCCTGCCAGGCCCCATCGCCCCGCAGCACGGTGGCGGGGGCAATCGTGTGGGAGCACAAGGAGGTGGGAGGGGCCGTTTTCATCCCAGAAATGTAAAAACTGCCGGGATCAGGCTCCAGCGGCGGCGAGTTCAGGCATCGCAGGGGCAGAGAGCTGCTTGCGAATCACCACCTGCTTCTCCTCGTTCACATCGACAAGGGCTGAATCCCCATCGCTGATCCTCCCGGAGAGGAACTCTTCTGCCAACGAGTCTTCCAGCAGGCGCATCACCGCCCGGCGCAGGGGCCTGGCCCCGTAGCTGGGGTTATAGCCCTCTTCCACCAAGCGCTCCTTGAAGCTTTCGGTGACCGAGAGGGTGATGCCCTTCTCCTGCATCCGGCCGAACACTTCCTGGAGCATGATCTCGGCGATGACCTTGACCTCATCGCGGGTGAGCTGGCGGAACACGATGATTTCGTCCAGCCGGTTGAGAAATTCGGGGCGGAAGTACTGCTTCAGCTCCTCATTCACCAGGGAACGAATCCGGTTGTAGTTGGTCTCTTCGGCGGCGCCACCGGAGAACTCAAAGCCCAGGCCGCCGCCACCCTTCTCGATCACCTTCGAACCGATGTTCGAGGTCATGATGATCAGGGTGTTTTTGAAGTCGACCGTGCGGCCCTTGGAATCGGTCAGTCGACCGTCTTCCAGGAGCTGCAGAAGCAGGTTGAACACATCGGGGTGGGCCTTCTCGATTTCGTCGAACAGCACCACGGTGTAGGGGCGACGGCGCACGGCTTCAGTGAGTTGGCCGCCCTCGTTGAAGCCCACGTAGCCCGGAGGCGAACCGATCAGCTTGCTGACCGTGTGGCGCTCCATGAACTCCGACATGTCGAGGCGGATCATGGACTCTTCGCTGCCGAAGAAGTAGGCCGCAAGCGACTTGGTGAGCTCTGTTTTACCAACGCCGGTGGGGCCGGAGAAGATGAAGCTGGCAATGGGACGGTTGGGGTTCTTCAGGCCCACCCGGGCCCGGCGAATGGCCCGGGAGACGGCCTTCACCGCTTCGTCTTGGCCGATCAGGCGCTGGTGGAGGGTGTCCTCCATGTTCAGCAACTTGGCCGATTCGCTTTCGGTCAGTTTCTGCACGGGCACCCCGGTCCAGGACGCCACGATGTGAGCGATGTCCTCTTCGGTCACCATCGGGGTGCGATCCCCATCGGCAGCTAAGGCGTCTGTTTCAGAAGGACCATCAGCGGCAAGAGCGTCTGGGCTAGTGCCTTCGGTGGTGGTCTCTGATACGCCAGCGTCAGAGGGCTGTTCGTCTTTGCGGGACTGGAGGATCGAGCGAATTTGCTCGCGCAGCTCCACTTCTTTGTCCCGCAATTCGCCGGCCTTGGTGAAGTCCTGTTCCCGGACGGCCGTTTCCTTTTCTTTTTGCACGGCACGCAGCTGCTTGTCCACCTCCTTGGCGGCAGGGGGCAGCTTCGAGTTCATCAGCCGCACCCTGCTGCCGGCCTCATCAACCAGGTCGATGGCCTTGTCGGGGAGGAAGCGATCGGAGATGTAGCGGTCGCCAAGGGTGGCCGCCGCAATCAGCGCTTCGTCGGCAATCTTGAGGCGGTGGTGATCCTCGTAGCGCTCCTTCAGGCCCCGCAGGATCTCAATCGTGTCTTGAACCGACGGTTCACCCACCATCACCGGTTGGAAGCGCCGCTCAAGGGCGGCATCCCGTTCGATGTGTTTGCGGTATTCATCCAGGGTGGTGGCGCCAATGCACTGCAGCTCACCCCTGGCCAGGGCAGGTTTGAGGATGTTGGCGGCATCGATGGCGCCTTCGGCGGCGCCAGCGCCGATCAGGGTGTGCACTTCGTCGATCACCAGGATCACGTTTCCGGCACCCCGGATTTCCTCCATGATCTTTTTGAGGCGTTCTTCGAATTCGCCCCGGTACTTGGTGCCCGCCACCAGCAGACCGATATCCAGGGTCAGAACCCGTTTGTCTTCAAGGATGTCGGGGATATCGCCAGAATTGATGCGCTGGGCCAGGCCCTCGGCGATCGCGGTTTTGCCCACGCCAGGCTCACCAATCAGCACCGGGTTGTTCTTGGTGCGGCGGCCCAGGATCTGAATGACGCGCTCAATCTCGTTTTGGCGCCCCACCACGGGATCCAATTTGCCGTCAGCGGCTTGCTGGGTGAGGTTGGTACCAAATTCATCCAGGGTTGGGGTTTTGGTGGACCCTTTGCCGCCGCCACCGCCGGAAGCCACCTCAGCTGTTTCGCCCAGCATGCGGATCACCTGGGTGCGGACCTTGGCCAGATCAACCCCAAGGTTTTCGAGAACCCTGGCGGCGACGCCCTCGCCCTCCCGAATCAGGCCCAGCAGCAGGTGCTCGGTACCGATGTAGTTGTGCCCGAGCTGACGGGCCTCTTCCAGCGACAACTCCAGAACCCGTTTGGCGCGGGGCGTAAACGGAATTTCCACGGCCACGAAGCCCGAGCCCCGGCCGATGATTTTTTCCACCTCAACCCGGGCGTCCTTGAGGTTCACCCCCATCGACTTGAGCACCTTGGCGGCCACGCCGGTGCCCTCACCGATCAGGCCCAGCAGGATTTGCTCGGTGCCCACAAAGTTGTGACCAAGGCGGCGGGCCTCCTCTTGGGCCAGCATGATCACCTTGATGGCCTTCTCGGTAAACCGCTCGAACATGGGCCGGGGCCTGGTGCAAGTGCTTCCAAGCTATCAGGGTTAGTGGGGCTGGTGTGGTTTGCGGCTCTGGGTCAGCAAATCAGCAGTAGCCGCAGGTGGTTTGTGGATTTTTGTTGTTAACACAGAGGCTCTATTTACCCAGTCAAAGCAGTAAGAAAAGGCGGTTATCCACACCCCTGCTGCGCATCATTAATTGCAGGCAGCCTCAGCCATTGGATCAGGGCATCGTCGCCATTGCGGTAGTAACCACGACGAATGCCGGCATCGCCAAATCCCAGGGCCCGATAAAGCGCCACCGCGGCGGTGTTGGAGGTGGCCACTTCCAGGGTGGCCCGCTCGGCCCCAAGGCGTTGGCCATGGCTGAGCAGGGCTTGCAGCACCTGCCGCCCTAGGCCCTGGCGGCGCTGCAGGGGATCGACGGCCACCACGGTGATGTGCAGTTCGTCGACCACCAGCCAGCCACTGGCCATGGCCACCAAGGCCCCTTCGCGCCAAAGGCCCATGCCCGGTCGGCGCTCTTCAGCCAGCTCGCTGTGCCATTGCTCCTGGTTCCAGAGGCCACCGAGACTGCGTTGGTCCAGGTCTTGGCAGGCCTGGAGGTGGTTGGGCTCCAGGGGGAAGCAGGCCAGCTTTTGGAGCTGTTCACCTGTCACAGCAAGCTGCCAGCGGCGTTCTTACCATTCATAGTCTCCCCTGATGCTTTGCCCGCCGCCATGGTGATCTCCAGTGAGCTCGATCAGGGCGGAGCCGGCGTTCTGGATGGGGCAGCGCCATCTGCCCAGCGTCTGTTTGAGCCCCATCGGGATGCCAATAGTCCCAATCGCAACCTGGCGCCGATCACCGCCGAGCTCGATGCCGACGGCCGTTTGCAGGTGGGCGGTTGTGGGTTGAGCAGCTTGGCCCGCACCTATGGCACACCGTTGTATGTGCTCGATGAGGCGAGTCTGCGGGCTACCTGCCGGGCCTACCGGGAGGCCTTGGCGGCCCACTACCCCGGCGAGGCCCTCGCCCTCTACGCCTCGAAGGCCAACAGCTCCTTGGCCATTTCTGCCCTGGTGGCCTCAGAAGGGCTGGGCCTGGACGCGGTGTCGTCGGGAGAGCTCCTCACGGCCCTCGACGGCGGCATGCCCGCCGATCGGATCGTGTTTCACGGCAACAACAAATCCCGCCAGGAGTTGGCCCTTGCGGTGGAACGGGGCGTCACCGTGGTGGCGGATAACTGGCGGGACCTCGAGCTATTGGCCGAATTGGCCCCTGGCCTGGCCGCGCCCGTGGAGCTGATGCTCCGCTTTACGCCGGGGATCGAGTGCCACACCCACGAGTACATCCGCACCGGGCACCTCGATAGCAAATTTGGCTTTGACCCCGACCAGCTTGAACCGGTGTTGCGGCACTTGGTCGGCTGCAGCTGGGCACGCCTCACCGGGCTCCACGCCCATATCGGCTCCCAGATCTTCGAACTGCAACCCCACCGCGATTTGGCTGGGGTGCTTGCTGATGCCGTGGCCCTGGCCCGATCCCTGGGCCATCCCGTGGGCGACCTCAACGTGGGCGGCGGCCTGGGGATTCGCTACGTGGCCAGCGACGATCCCCCGTCGATTCAGGAATGGGTGCAAACCGTGGGCGAAGCGGTGGCCACGGCTTGCCAGCAGCGGGGCCTGGCCCTGCCGCGCCTGCTCTGCGAGCCCGGTCGATCCCTGGTCGCTACGGCCGGTGTCACGGTTTACGAGGTGGGAAGTCGCAAGGAAATTCCGGGCATTCGCACCTACCTCTCGGTGGATGGCGGCATGAGCGATAACCCCAGGCCCATTACCTACCAATCCCAATACACGGCCCTATTGGCCGATCGGCCAATTGCGGAGGCCACGGAAACCGTGACCTTGGCGGGCAAGCATTGCGAGTCGGGGGATGTGCTCCTCAAGGACGTGGCCTTGCCCCCTGCCACCAGCGGCGACCATTTGGTGGTGCTGGCCACCGGGGCCTACAACGCGTCCATGAGCTCCAACTACAACCGCATCCCACGGCCGGCGGCCGTGCTGGTGCAGGGGGGAGTCGCCGACCTGGTGCAACGCCGGGAACAGCCGGAAGATCTACTGCGCTACGACGTTTTGCCCTCCCGGCTCACAACGGTAAGTTGATCGAAAGGCATGGGTGCACCGGTGAGCGCGCTGCAGATCAACCCCCTGCAGCTCATCGACATTCGACTGCTGCTCGACTTGCTGTTTGCCACCGGTCTGGGGGTATTGGTGCTCGGTCGGGTGACCGAGGCGCGCACCCTCTGGCTGCTGCGCGGCTATCTGCTGCTCGTGGCCCTGGCCTGGTTTGTGCAGCGCTACGCCAACCTGCCGCTCACCTCCAAGCTGGTGGACGCCCTCGTCCTGGCCTGCAGTTTGGCGCTGGCAATTCTCTGGCAAGGGGAATTGCGCCGGTTGATGGAGTTGCTGGGTACGGGCCGGCTTGGGGTTCTCTTCGGCGACCGCAAGCGCGACCAATTGGCCTCGGGCTCGGTGGCGGTGCTCAGTGAAGCGGCTGGTCGCCTCTCCCAATCCCGCCGCGGGGGCCTGATCGTGGTGGACCTGGGCAGTGACCTGCGGCCTGAGGATTTTCTCAATCCGGGGATTTCCCTGGATGCCCAGCTCTCCGTGGATCTGCTGCTCAATCTGTTTGCTGCCGATACCCCACTCCATGACGGGGCCGTGCTGGTGAAGGCCAATCGGATCGTGGCGGCGGGGGTGATCTTGCCCCTCTCTCGGCAGGGTTTGAACCGCTATGGCACCCGGCATTTGGCCGCCCTGGGCCTAACCGAACGCTTTGATCAATGCCTGGCGATTGTGGTGTCCGAGGAAACGGGCACCCTGTCGCTGGCCTGCCAGGGCAAGCTCGAACGGCCGATTACGAGTAGCCGTCTGCACGATTTGCTGAGCCAGGCGCTGGCCCTGCCAGCGGGGCGTAGCGTGGCCAAAGACCCGCTGGAACGTCGCGGATGAGTCGCGTGCTGGCGACCACTCCTGTTGTGGGCCCGAAGGCCTTGCCTGAGGGGCTCGATCCGGAGCGCTTGCCCCGGCACATTGCCGTGATCATGGATGGCAATGGCCGTTGGGCCAAGAGCCGCAGCCTGCCGAGGGTGATGGGCCACCGCGAAGGGGTCGAAGCCCTCAAGCGCATGTTGCGGCTTTGCAGTGATTGGGGGGTGGGGGCACTGACGGCCTATGCCTTCTCCACCGAAAACTGGAACCGGCCCGGCGAGGAGGTGAGCTTTCTGATGACCCTGTTTGAACGGGTGCTGGCCCGGGAGCTCGAAGCCCTCGATAGGGAGCAGGTTCGGATTCGCTTTCTGGGCGATCTATCCCCGTTGCCCCCCGGCCTGCAGCAGCTCATTGCCGACGCCACAGCCCGCACAGCGGCGAACACCGGCATCCACTTCAACGTCTGCACCAACTACGGCAGCCGGGCGGAATTGGTGCGGGCGGCCAGGTCCTTGGCCGAACGGGCGGCCCGCGGCGAATTGGATCCCAGCGCGATTGATGAGGCCCTGTTGAGCGCCGAACTCCATACGGCCGGGGAGCTGGATCCCGATTTGTTGATTCGCACCAGCGGCGAACAGCGCATCAGCAATTTTTTGTTGTGGCAGTTGGCCTACGCCGAGCTGCACATCACCGATGTGCTGTGGCCTGATTTTGATCAACAGGCCCTGGTGGCCGCTCTGCTCGACTACCAGGGTCGCCAGCGCCGTTTCGGTGGCGTCACCTCCCTCCCTTGAAGGCTGCTCTCTCCTGATGGCCCCTCTGCCAGTGATCACTCGCCACGACTGGACCCGCGCCGAGATCCAGGCCCTGCTGGATCAGCCCCTGATGGATCTGCTTTGGCAGGCCCAGCAGGTGCACCGCGTGGCGAATCCTGGTTATGAGGTGCAGCTTGCTTCGCTACTCAGTGTCAAAACCGGTGGCTGCGAGGAGGACTGTGCCTATTGCCCCCAATCGATGCACCACAGCAGCGATGTGGCCGGCCAACCGGAATTGGATGTGGCGCCGGTGTTGGCCCGCGCCCGGGCGGCAAAGGAGGCAGGGGCCCACCGGTTCTGCATGGGCTGGGCCTGGCGGGAGATCCGCGATGGAGCCCCCTTTGACGCCATGGTTGAGATGGTGCAGGGGGTGCGGGAGCTGGGCCTGGAGGCCTGCGTCACCGCTGGCATGCTCACCGACCAGCAGGCCGCTCGCCTAGCTGATGCGGGACTGACCGCCTACAACCACAACCTGGATACCAGCCCCGAGCACTACGACCGGATCATCACCACCCGCACCTATCAAGAACGGCTGGAAACCCTGGCCAGGGTGCGTCGATCGGGCATCACCCTCTGCTGCGGTGGAATCATCGGCATGGGGGAAGGGCCCAGCGATCGGGCCGGCCTGTTGGAAGTGCTCGCCAATATCGAGCCCCATCCAGAGAGCGTGCCCATCAATGCCCTGGTGGCGGTGGAGGGAACCCCTCTGGAACACCAGCAGGCCGTCGACCCCCTCGATCTGGTGCGGATGGTGGCGGCGGCCAGGATCCTGATGCCCCACAGCCGGGTGCGGCTGAGCGCGGGTCGGGAGCAGATGAACCGCGAGGCCCAGATTCTTTGCCTCTTGGCTGGAGCTGATTCGATCTTTTACGGCGACACCCTCCTCACCACGGGCAATCCCGATGTGGCGGCCGATCGGGAGCTGTTGGCCGCGGCGGGTGTTTCGCTATCGCGCTGATCCTGGAGGGCCGATGGGGCTGGTAGTCGCTGCTTTTTATCGCTTTGCGGCCCTGGCCGAGGAGGAGCTGGCCCCTTGGCGCCAGCGGTTGGTTGCCCTGGGCCAAAGCGCTGATGTGAAGGGCACGGTGCTGCTGGCCCCCGAGGGTGTCAATGGCACCGTGTGTGGGCCAGCCCCTGGGGTCGAGGCCCTCTTGGCTGATCTGCGGAGCGATCCGCGGTTGGCCAAGTTGGAGGTCAAAACGGCGGTGGCGCAGCAGCAGACCTTCTATCGGCTGAAGGTGCGGCTCAAGCGCGAAATTGTGAGCATGGGCTGTCCCACGGTGAAGCCCTACCTGGGGGAGGGGGAGCTGGAAAGCGCCGCGGTTGGCACCCATGTGCCGCCCGAGCAATGGGACGCCTTGATTGCCGATCCAGACACCCTGGTGATCGATACCCGCAATGGCTACGAGGTGGCCCTCGGCAGCTTTACCGGGGCCATCGATCCGGGCACCACCAGCTTTCGGGAGTTCCCCCAATGGGTGGAAACCGGGCTGCGCCCCCTGGTGGAGCAACGCCAACCCAAGCAGATCGCCATGTTTTGCACCGGGGGCATCCGCTGTGAAAAGGCCACGGCCTATCTGTTGCAGCAAGGTTTTGCTGGGGTCCACCATCTCCAGGGCGGCATCTTGCGCTATTTGGAAACCGTGCCGGCATCGGCCAGCAGTTGGACGGGGGAGTGCTTCGTCTTCGACCAGCGGGTCACGGTGAATCACCAGCTCGAACCGGGAGAAGCGAGCCTGTGCCATGCCTGCCGCAAACCCCTCACTCCCGCTGATCGCCAACAGCCCAGCTATGTCGAAGGGGTGAGTTGTCGGCATTGCATCGGAGAGCACGGCAGCGACGATCGGGCCCGCTTTGCCGAGCGTCAGCGCCAGATTGGCCTCGCCAAGCAACGGGGCGAACTCCACATCGGCAAGGTGTTTGATGCTGGCTGAGCTGCCCCGGCCGATTCTCTACAGCTTTCGCCGCTGCCCCTATGCGATGCGGGCTCGCCTGGCCTTGCTTCTGGCCGGGATGGGCCCTGGCCAGGATTTTGAGCTTCGGGAGGTGAGCCTCAAGGCCAAGCCCCCGGAGCTCCTGGAGCGATCGGCCAAGGCCACGGTTCCCCTGCTCGAGCTCACCGATGGCACCGTCTTGGCTGAAAGCATGGAGATCATGCAGTGGGCCCTAGCTCTGCCCTCAGACCAGGCCGCCGATCTGTCTGCCGAGCAGCTCACCCATCCGCTTTTGGTCCAAAACGATGGGCCGTTCAAGCACCATCTCGACCGGTTCAAATATCCCGATCGCTACCCCGGGGCCGATCGTGAGCACCACCGCGCAGCGACTGAAGCGATCCTGGGGGATTGGGATGGCCAGCTGGCTCAAGGTTGGTTGTTGGGTGATCAACCCAGCTGGCTGGATTGGGCGGTGCTGCCGTTTGTACGCCAATGGCATTTGGCCGATCCCGATCGGTTTGACCGGCATGGGGGCCTGGAGCATCTGCGGCGGTGGCTGCAGCGTTTTGAGGAGGGGCCGGAGTTGGCAGCGGTGATGGCTCCGCCCTGGGCCCGGCGCCAGGCCTGGCGCTCTCCCCAATGGATTTATCACTTGGCCCTGGCCGATGAATGGCGCACGGCCAGGGCCTGCGGCGAATACCGCCGTTCGACCCGGGGCCTCTCCCTCGAGCAGGTGGGTTTTATCCATGCCAGTGGGGCCCATCAGGTGGAGGCCACCTTCCGGCGCTTTTATGCCGATGCCGAAGCGGTGGTGTTGCTCACCCTGGATCCCGCTCGTTTGGACGCACCGCTGCGATGGGAAGCGGCACCGGATAGTGCCGAGCTCTTCCCCCACATCTATGGGCCCTTGCCCGTTGGCGCGGTGCGCCTAGCTGAGCCGTTTGGCCCCGTTCCCTTTGGCCTCGCTCCTGTGGTGCCATGACCAGCCTGGCAAGCCTGGAACGACGGGCCGCCGATCGGGGTTTGCTGTTGCGCCTCCAGGTGGGACGGCCCTTGGGCCTGCTCTATGGGGTACGGGTGGCCGTGGCCCGGCAGCCCTCGGTAGGGGGGCAGCTGCGGTTGGTGGGAGAGCTGAAGGGCTGGGCCTGGCCCACGCCTGGGGGGCTGCAGCTCGACACCCTCCAGGTGGCTGGCCGCTCCAGTGGTTTGCCAGACCTGGGTGTGGGGCCCCTGATTGCGGCCGCCGCCTTCGCCTGGGCCCTGGAGCAAACCCCCTGCCGGCGGGCTCAGATCTTGGCGATCCGAGATGACGATGGCCAGCATCGACGCCTGGTGCGCTACTTCCGTCGTTTGGGTTTTGTGCCCTCCAAGGAACTGGGGGCAGCGCTTTGGGACTTACCCGAGCGGTTGGTGTGGGGCGGCGCTGGTTTGGTGATGCAAGCCGATTGCCAGGTGGTTTTGGAGCGGGCGGTGGCGCTGTTGGATCAAAACTGGAGTTGAAGCTGCAGGCCAAGGGCCAGGATGTTGGGGGTGGTTCCGGTGCCCCCGGGATTGATCACCCACTGCAGAAATGGTTGAAGGGTGAGGGTGCTGTTGATCACAGCGCTGTAGTTGAGCTCAAGCAGGGATTCCGGGCTCAGGCCCGTGGTCACGTCGCTGTTGAAGCTGCTGCGGCCGAGGCCGAGGGCCAGCACATCCAGGGGGCGACCAGGGATCACCCCTTGACTCAGCCAGCCACCACTGACAAACAAGGGATTGGGGTTGGTGGAGGTTGTCAGCCCGGAGCTGAGACCGAGCCAGAATCGGTTGTCGAGGCCCAAGGGCGTTGGTATAGCCAGGGTGAGGGTGCCGAACATTCCTGGCGTTTCCGTGTTGTTGGTTTGGTCGTTGAGGTAGCCACCGCCGATTTGTAACAGGGGCTCAGGGAGTTGGCGTGCCACCTGTTGCTTGTCCATTTGGATGGGTTGGCTCAACCGTTTGGCTCCCGGTAGGCGATCAAAACTCCATTGCACGACCTGCATGGATCCATTGATTTGGGGTAGGCCGGTGTTGACACCAAACAGGGAGGCCAAGGCGTTTTGGGGATTCAAGAGAAAGGCCCCGTAGCGCCATTCCCCGTAGGGGCCGAGCTCGCCGCTGCTGCCCTGCCCGGCGGTTCCCGGCCGCCAATGCAACTCAAAGCCAGGCGCCACCGAGGGGTTGATGGGTAAGCCCGTCACATTGAGATTGAGCGTGTTGTTGAGCACCGAGTTCACGTAGGCATCGAGCACCGGTGCTTCGATGAAGCCGGGGTTGAGGGACAACACCCCGGCCTTGAGATCCACCTCCCCCATGCCAGCGGACCTGGTCACACTGGCTTCCGTGAGCCAAAGACCGATGGGGTGGTCACTCGCTGTTAGGGGAAAGGCGCTCCCGATGGTTTGGCCGTAGCCCGCCGTGCCGCTGAACAGGGTGAGTTCCAGATGGCCTTTCCAGTGGTCGGCTTCTTTCCAGAGGGCCACGTCCTTGCCAAAGCCCCTGCTGAAGCTGGCATCCAAGGTGGTTTGCTGGATCCAATTGGTGGTTTTGCCGGTTCCTCCCCTGGGGTTGCCCAGCCCATCGCTCTGAATGGTCAGGCCGAGATCCAGCCACGGTGGGGCCTTCAGCAAGCTGTTCAGGGTTGGCCAGGGGCTGGCGGGTTCGAGAACTGTTTCCTGGCCAGTTTCAGGGCCTTGGTCATCCACGGGTCCAGCCTGGGTTTCAACCGGCGCTGCCACCGCGGCTAGGGCAAGCCATGCCAAGAGCAGGCCCTTGGCCCTGGGGTATCTAGGGGTCTTGCGTTGACTCCGCGTGGTAACTGCTTCGCACCAGGGGCCCACTGCGGACCTGCTGGAAACCCAGCTCCCTGGCGATGGCCCCGAGTTCATCAAACTCCTCAGGCCTCCAATAGCGGGCCACGGGAATGTGGGCCAGGGACGGCCGCAAGTATTGCCCGAGGGTGAGGCGCTGGCAATCCACCTGGCGAAGATCCCCCAGGGCAGCCACCACTTCAGCAAAGCTTTCCCCCAGGCCCAGCATCAGGCCCGATTTCGTGGGGATTCCTGGGGCCAGGTCCCTGGCTGCGGCAAGCAGCCCTAGGGAGCGTTGGTAGGTGGCTCCGCGGCGCACCACCCCCTGGAGGCGTTCCACCGTTTCGAGGTTGTGGTTGAAGCACACGGGGCCGGCGGTAAGCACGGCCGCCAGCCTTTGCCGCTGGGCGGCGATGGCCGCCCCTTCATCCCGGAAACCGCCCCAGAAGTCTGGAGTGAGCACTTCAATGCTGACCAGGGGATTGCGAGCTCGAATGGCGGCCATGGCTCCCGTAAACAGACAGGCCCCGTGGTCGGGGAGGTCGTCCCGGGCGACGGCGGTGAGCACCACATAACGCAGGCCCATGGCGGCAACCGCCGTAGCAACCCGTTCGGCTTCGCG
>Ga0310093_1000201_pt1 | contig 12302 bp, 13 predicted proteins | sample LakMicDCLTotalB5_FD_194450 | JGI IMG/M metagenome (GOLD analysis project Ga0310093, IMG submission 194450) | Enriched freshwater cyanobacterial communities from Lake Michigan, Michigan, United States - MI23.DCL.Total.B5 | ecosystem: Environmental > Aquatic > Freshwater > Lake | place: USA...
GCCCTAAGGAAGAATGGGATGGTCCGACACAAGCCAAACTGCAGGAATATTCCACGTTAAATAACAATAATTATCCCTATCAGCGCTATGCTAATTTACCTCTAAAAAATACAACTGCAAAGCCAAATCAGGTTTTGCTCGATGATTGGCTTGGCTACGAAAATCCGTTTTTGATCAACGATCATGTTTTTCCTAATGGCCCTCTAATCATTACTCAGCTTGGTACTATCGAGGAATGGGATTTGCGGAATTTGAGCGTCAACAGGCCTACAAAATACATTGGTCATCCCTTTCATATCCATATCAATGATTACCAGGTCAAGGATAGTGATACCGAGTTGGATGAGAAGCGCAATCTGGAAGACGTTACAATGCTCAATTCAAGCGGTTACGACTACATCGATTGGACAACTGTCGTCAGAGATCCGGCGACAGGTCAATTGAGCGGCACCCGTCTCAGTCAAAAGCCGCTCAAGGGAGATCTGGTGACTATTCCAGACGACATTCAATATCAGGCGGTGACGCTTAATCCTGGCAATCCAGCGCAGCAGAAATCCACATTAGGGACCTGGGGAGCGAATACGCAGAGCATCAGAATGTTATTCCAAGACTATCTCGGTACCTACGTCTTTCATTGTCATATTTTGCCGCATGAAGATGCCGGCATGATGCAAGTTCTTACCGTCGTCGACAATACGAAAGACAGCTGGTTGGTGTCTGCGGAAGGTTGGAGTACCACTGGTGATTCCGTCAACCTCTTGCGCGCCAATGATTTCAAAAGCTTCCGACTCGATCTTGGCAACAGATCTGGTGAGCGCAGCGAGAGGGCGACTGTTGGTGACTGCACCGCTGACTTCGTTCAGGATATTGCCATCGCCAGCAGCTCACAATTGGGCGCTGGATCAGTCGCCATTTATGACGGTGCTGCTCTGCAGCTGGGGCAGAGCGTGCGTTTGTCATCGGTAACTCCGTTTACCCAATCAGCATTGGCACCATGGGCATTCATTGAGGATTTCAGTGGAGATGGCAGCAGGGATCTCGTTACTATTGGTTATTCAGCAAGCAACGGCGCCCAGGTTGACCTTAAAAATCTAACGATCAAAACATGGCTGACGACAGACAAGGCCCGAAACTGGAGCGAGCAATTCAACATTGATCCCTATGATTTCGTTGATCATCAAGGGATCAAGGGGGCTTATGACATTACTCCGATTGCTAATCTTAGTGTCAGTCAAACCAGCGTTGCGATGGCTGACGTGAACCTGGACAACTTTCAGGACTTTGTGTTTGCGTATGCGATCAATGGTGGAATCCGTATCACACTCCTGGATGGTGCTGCCGTGACGCTGAATTATCAGACGGGTACGATGGAAGGAGGATATTTCCCCGACAAAAATCTGCTGACCGATGTCATCATTAAAGATCAATCTTTGGCATCTATCAGCAAAATTGTACTGACGTCTGGATTTAATAGCTATGCCCAGAGTCCGATTGAAAACCTTGTTGTGACAGCACAGAGTGCAGCTGCTTCACAGCAACTAACGCTGCGCCTCAATGCCGGTCATTTCATCGCAACATCCAATGAGAATACGCATGCTGGTCATGGTGATCACGCAGTTGCCACGGGGGGTAACGGCACAACAGCGCAGGTGATCAATCTGGATCCGAGTGGTATGCCGCTGATCCTGGTCGATCAGCAGGATCTACCGCAAGGCACCACAGCGGCCACACCCGTGATCAGCTCGGTCCGAGGTCTGGGAGCATCGCTTGTTGGCAGCAACCTGGTGATCGCCCAGGGAAATGATGCGAACGGTACCCCATCCAACAGCAACACGTTGATCAATAATACTCAGCAGCTTGTCATTTCAACGACTGGCCTGCTGAGCGTGAACCAAGATGATCTGACCGGTATCACCACCAGTCAACTCAACAGTACCTTCAGTGCCGATCAGCTGGTTGCACGCAATCAGTTGACAGCTCTGACCTATCAAGCCTATGCAGGCGAGAGCCTGTGGCCATCAGGTCAGGCCAATCTCTCGGCAGGAATTTTGGGTCAAGGAAAGTCAGCATCTGTCCTGGCCGATACCCTGATCACCCAGCCCGGCTACAAGGAGGAGGTTGAACAATATTATGGTGGTCCGCTAAACAATCTCTCTGTCAGCGATCTCGTTTCAAGGGCAAGTCAGAGTCTTTATGGCCGCAATGCGAGCCAGAGTGAGTTGGCCAGTTGGCAGCAAAGGGTGAATGAAGGTCTCAACAAAACCCTGATTCCCCTGGCGATGCTGCAATCAACGAGTGGCAACGATCGCTACCGTGTTGGCTTTTTATCGGCGATCGCTCAGTGGAATCAGCTCCAGTGGGGAACCACAGCCAATGTCATCGGTTCCTTTGGGCAGGGTTTGAAGAGTGATGACGTGCTCTACACCAAAACGGATCGACTGATCAACGACACGGGTACTCTGAGCAGCTGGGACGATGCTCAGCGTCGGTTTGATCTCATCACAGCTGAGACAAGCAACGCACTCATGGGTACGCCAGTCTCCAATACCGGTTTTTTCTGATGCTCGAGCATTCCATCTCTGTTCTCTGAACAATCAGATGTCTGCTTGTCGTCAATCGGCCCACTTGTCGGCTGCCTTGGCTGATCTGCGCCAAGCGTCTGGATCGTCCTGAGACGACAGATCGCCTTGGCGGTGACGGTTGCCTTGATTTCGGGCCCATCGCTGCGGCGCTGGTTCAACGATGGTTCCTGTCCAGATCAACAGGTCTTCCTGACCCCTGGCCGTGTGCAGCCGAGACTCCCTTGCTGATCACGAGCGGGAGCCGCTGCTACCCCCTCCCAGGGCAGGGGGCCTTCTGGCCCCCTTTCAGCAACCTGTTGGTCAGTGCCTTTTCCCCCCAAGCCCGATCACGATCCTGCAACTGGGCCTGGACGATGGCGTCGCCGAATGGGTGCTGCGCGTGACGGCGTGGCTTTGGCTGATCAACGCCGATAATCAAGGCTGCTCATGCACCACAGCCACGCCGGCACTGGACAGCCAGGTCAGGCCCGTCATGCTGGTTGCATGGACCTTGACGTGGCCTACGGGATGCCTGAGGTGGAGGTGTTCCACTGCCGGAGTTTTGATGACACCCAGTGCATTGCTTTGGCGGTGCGTGAACGGCGGACGGTGGTGCTGCAGCTCGATCAGCTCGACCCGCTCGAAGCCCAGCGGGTCGTCGATTTCGTCTCTGGGGCGGTCCATGCCCTCGAGGGCCGCGCAGAACGTCTGGGCGTGACATCGTTTTTGTTTGCCCCCAATGGAGTGGTGCTGAGCATGACCTGAATCTCTTCCTGATCCCGAAGACACCCCGCTGTTTTCATGCCGATGCAGCGCGCCGGGTCTTGTCTGGAGACGCCAAGTTGTGTTGCAGCTCTGCCATGTATGTCATTCAGTCGCTTCATTCCGATGGCTGGCGCGAACAGGGGCGTTTTGCCGTCGAGTACTGGGCCTACCTCGAAGCCCAGGCCCGCTGCTGCTCCGACGGACGTCATTACCGCATCGTCGATGAGCGCAGCGCCCAGGTCGTCACCACTGTCGATGACAACAGCTGCCGTGCCTTGAATCCGTTGCACTGACCCACCAGCAGCCACAGCCACAATCCAGCGGCCCATTCAGTCGAATCGGACTGTCTCTGTTGGTTCTGCATAGGTTCCCATCCCACTGAGGGTTCAGAACTCCTGGCCAAGGTCTAGGAATCGGGTGATGCCTCCACATCAGACCTTGTCAGGGAGTGCGGCGATGTTAGCGGCGAGATGGATGGCTCCGAGCGGCTGAACGTCACAGCGTTCTATGAACTCCTGCTGGCAGCCAAGGGCCTGAGAGATCTCACCTAGAGCGATCTTTCCACCGTATAAGGCAACGGTGATCTGCAGTTCGCTCAGGCCTACCCCGCTCTGCAGGATCTCAAGCCAAGCGTTGAGTTCAAGATCTCACTGTTTTTGACCCGGTTTGCGCTGCGATCTGGCGCTATAAATAGCTCGCAACTTCATCTCCGGTCTATGAAGCTTCGCAATGTTCTTGTGAGCTCAGGGTTGACGTTGCGTGGCCTGTTGACTGGCTCTGGCGCTGGGTCCAAAGCTGTCTCAGCTGCACAAGATTTCTCTCGGAGCCGCAATCAACAGCTCACCGACGACGTCATCGTCGTCGGGGCCGGTGTTTCCGGCCTGACAGCAGCGCGCATGCTCAGCAAACAGGGCCGAAAGGTGCTCGTACTCGAAGCGCAGCCCATGATCGGAGGCCGGTTGCAGCGGGTGCTTGTGGGTGAGTCAGGGCGCAGCACCCCTGGTGCCGTGCCGGGATGGGTTGACGTTGGCGGCCAGTGGGCGGGCTTGACCCAGAGCAAAACGCTTGAGTATGCACGCGAGTTGAAAATCGCGACTTTCCCCGTGCCTGTTGGTGGGAAGGATACGTTTCTCTACGACGGCCGCCTCAGTCGTCACAACCACGCATGGCCTTCGACTCCATACAACTCGTCTGACCTTGCACAGGAGTGGTCCGACCTCAACGTGCCGAGGATTGAGCGCGACGACGTTGTGGCGACGTGGCTCAAGATCGAAGCGCTTGCGAAGACGATTGATCCTTTGGCGCCCTGGACGCATCCCGATGCACGTGTGCTCGATGCGATGACGATTACGACGTGGCTTGAGCGCAACGCGCGCACGCCTGTCGCTGCATGGTGGACTGACGTCGTCGCAAGGAATTGGGGCGGCAATGGTGCCTTCGAGTCGGGTTCAGCTTCGATGCTGCACTTGGCCTGGGCACAACGGGTTTCTCCCCAGCGTGAAACGCCGGAGGCCCTGCTGTTTGAAGGTGGCGCAGGACAGTTCCCCATTCGCCTGGCAGAAGATCTGCCTCGGGGTGCTATTCGCACTGCTGAGCCGGTGCTCTTCATTAACCACTCTGAATCTGGCGTTGCCGTTACAACCTCAAAGGGGGTTTATCACGGAAAGGCAGTCATTGTTGCGATGCCACCCCATCTCACCGGCCGCATTCATTACGATCCGCCTCTCCCTCCTGCGCGGGACCAGCTGACACAGCGAGCACCCATGGGCGCCATCATCAAGGCGCTCGTGGTCTATGACACGCCCTGGTGGCGATCCCAGGATCTCTCTGGATACGCCATTGGCAACCTTGAAGCTGTCGAGCTTGTTGCCGACTCGACCAATCCTCGTGCTGGCAGCCCGGGCGTATTGGCCACATTTTTGACAGGGCAAGCCGCAACGCGGTACGGCGAGGCGCCGTTGGCCCAGCGTCGTGCTGCCGTTCTCGCCGATCTCGCCGTACTGCTTGGGCCGCAGGCGCGTGATGCCGTACTGGAGTATCACGAAGGCAACTGGCCGGCTAATCCCTGGATCGGTGGTGCTTACTCGACGTTCTTTACCCCAGGGACTTGGACGCAGTTTGGATCTCACCTGCGCAAGCCAATCGGCCGCATCTTTTGGGCAGGCACGGAGGTGAGTCCGGCATGGCCGGGCTACATCCATGGTGCGGTTCTTGCCGGCGAGGAGGCTGCTGCTGCCGTTGCTGCGTTGCTTTAGTCCCAACCTGTGTTTTCCGGTACTGAGCTGGGCCTAGAAACTTGCTCCAGTCACTGTTGACGCTTTGTCGTGGGCAACCCCACACTCACTTGGTTGAGCCAAGAGTGAGAGCGTCCGCCGGTAGCCGTAGTAGCAGTGGTAGGCGACATCAGCCACCGAGCGGCTGGTGACAGGCTGCAGCTGGCCAACGCTGTTGGACATCTGGCATGGCTTCGGCAGCCTGCACCCAGCTGTAGAGCAGTCGTCGGGACCCGGGGTGAATGTTCAGGGCTCGGCCAGAGCCGCGATTGCCCTCGGCGTTTCCAGCAAGTCCGGCAGTCGTTGCTGGCTGGCCGTTGTCTGCACTCTTCGAGCAGAGATGCCCGGCCGTCGACCACGGCCATGGGGGCCTCCCGATCGTGAGAGAAGAAAAAGTCGCCGTGGCCGCGACAGCGAAAGGCCTCCCTCCAGTTTGGTGGCCAGGAACACCGCTGCGGTGACGATCCGAATTGAGCGGCCGCTCGCCAGCACCTCGCTGCTCCGTTGACGGGCCGAGGGGACACCCTCAATTGGAAAAGCCCAGGATTTCGCCCTGGGTTGGCATTAGATCGAGCCGGAGCTCACCTGCGCACCACCAGCCCAGGGAACTGCTCCAGGATCCTCTGACCCAGGGGGCTGACGGAAGCAGTGGCAGAGAGGGGTGTCACCAGAGGGTGCGGCAAGGAAAGGCGGAGAGCTGTTGATCGGCGGTGAGCAGTACCAGTCGCTCGATTTCCGCCTGGGCGGCGAGCATCCGGTCAAAAGGATCGCGGTGGGGCTGGCGGTAGGCCCCGGCCCGAGCACCATGGGCCAATGCGATTGGCAGGGGTTCAAACCCATCGGTTTGCAGCAGGCCTGACAGATCGCCAATGGCCTGCGCCAGCTCCGGCAACTTGCCTTGGTGGTGCTTCAGGCTCAGCTCCCAAACCGTGGCCGCACTTACCAGTACCGGGGTCTCTGGGTCTGCGATCAGGGCCTGCACAGGGCCAGACAGGCGATCCGGATCGAACCACCACCAGAGCAGCACGTGGCTGTCCAGCAGGTAGCCCACTGAATCGCTCATGGTTGTGGAACCTCCGGCAGCAGGTTGCTCTCGTCCCAGCTGGCGAGCTCGTCTGCGGCCATTGGCTCCAGCAGGGCATCGGGGTTGGCGAGAGGGCCATGGCTGCGCAGGCGCCCAGGGATGCGCTGGGGCGGTGCTGGCGCCAGCGGCATCAGCCGCGCCCAGGGTTTTCCAGCTTTCGCAAGCAGGATCGTCTCGCCCGCATGGGCGTCGTCGATCAGGCGCGACAGATGGGTCTTGGCCTGATGCACGTTCACAACGCGTTGGGGTTGCATGGGGTCACGACTAAACGACTTGCTTAGCTTAGGGATGAACTAAGTTTGACAAAGGTCGTCGAAGTCGCTGCCGAAGGGCCGCTGCAGTCCCGGCTCCACACTCTTGTAGGGCTGGGGCGCACTGGCACCCTCCAGCAGCTGCTCAAGGCGGAGGGACGATCCGAACCATTCGATCCGGTCCTCCCTGCCAGGGTTCAGAGCACCGAAACGCCAAGTCGTGGCCACCGAAGCGCGACGGCTACGGGGACGAAGCCGCGTCGGCGCTCCTGGCACCACTGCGTTGACCGCGTGATGTTTTCTGGTTGGCCTTGACGGGCAGGAGGAAGTCGCCCCCTGCGTCTCGAGCTGCCGAACAACGGGCGCTGGTTTTGGAGAGCGTCCGCCTGGATCAGCACACCCTCGAGATCCAGCTCGCCAGGCAGCTGTGACCAATCTCTGTCACCGCTTGGATCAGGCAAGTGCGATGGCCTCTTGATCAAGGCGCTGTCGCAGCTCAGGCCGGAGCCCCCTGCGCGTCACCAGATCCACTGGAACTCTGAGCAGGTCTTCCAGAGCCAGCTCGAGATCCATGTATTGCTCAAAGCTGCGGCTTGCCGGAAAGTCCACCAACAGATCAAGATCGCTGCCAGCTCTGGCAGCGCCACGCGCAACCGAGCCAAAGACCTTGAGCTCCAAGCCGCCCTGAGCAGCCGTCAGTGTCTGGAGCTGCGGGCTTAACCGGCGCAGATCTTCCAGGCTTGGCAAACAGGCTTGCTCCCTCGGCGCCATCATCGCAAGATTTTGACCCGATGTCCGGCGGGGCCGGCTTACGGCACCGTGATCACAACGTTCGAGACGGAGCGGCCGAACTCGTTCTCCAGCACGTGGCGGGCCCTGAGCGGGCCGGCACTCTGGATGGCGCCAAAGGGCACCGTCAGCACAGCCAGGTGTTCAAGCCGGTTCTCGTAGTTGGCTGACTCGATTAGGCATCCAGACTCTCCTGACCCGGTCTTTGTGGCCATCTAAGGATGGCCTGTTACGTGGTCCAGTCCTTATCAGGCTCCTTGCAGTCAAGTCAGCGCTGCAATAAAGGCTGATAAATTCTGGATAGTTCTCGAAGTACCTTCTGTTATTCATGTTCACGTATGAACAGGCCAAGGCACCATTTGCCTCGACAAGCACTTCCTCGTCAAATTCGAGGTGGTAGTACTGGATGCACTCAGGAAAAGTCTCTTCTGCGACCTGCGCAATATTGACAGCATTCTCTAGAAAGCTGGCATTCACTACTCTCCCATCAACCCAGATTCCATGACAGCGAGAAACCAATATGTCTTTCCGAGGAGTCCCTACACTGAGCGAACCAGCCTCAATCCTTACGGGTAAGGCTTGTTTGTACTCGCTTCTCCTTACCCTTTGCTTCCAGACCGTGCGTTTTGCAATCCATTTAATGGGAAGAGGGCCTTTGGAAGTTGCGATTTGGTCGCCAATTCTCAGCTCTTGGATAGGGGCCTCAGTCCCGTCTGCAGTTTTTATGAGAGTTCCAATAACAAAGCATACTGGTGCCGAAGAGCTAGATGGGGTTGGCACTGACAAACTAAAGACCCACGGCGCCCCTCCTGCTCCGCCCGCTGCTGCTCCCCCCGATATGTATTGCGGGCTTGCCTGGCCTGTAGCGGCAGTTGAAGTGTAACCCGCGCCAGCAACATATGATGTTGGAGAATTAGCAATAAAGCTGCCCAGCCCTGAGGTTTCTATGGACGCAATGTTCAAGCCTGTACTTCTTGCTCCACCTACCGTCAATTGCCCCGATGTATAGCCTAGTCGGGCATATGGAGTAAGATATCCATTTGCAATTTCTTGTGGCTTGTAATTGTCAACAAGCAAAGCGCCGCTATTTAAATCATAAATGTCAAACGTTGCGTTAAAATTCTGCCCCCCAATGATATTGAAGCTGTTGCCAAATCCGCCCTCCGCAGAGCCTGGGATGCCGACTGAATTTCTGCTAGGTAGGCTGCTGCTTGCGATTTGGCTGAAATCGGTTAGCCGGATGCCGGATCCATCGGCAAACCCTATGTTAAACGAATCACTAGGTTGACTATTTATGCTATCGCTTAAATAATACCTGTATGCAGAGTTTTGAGAAAATCCGACCGCTGTTGAGCTAATCTGAATGGCTGAAGATCCTTGTGAGACCGAATAGTTGGCCATGCAGTCTTATATGGCTGTGTAAGTAGCTTCAGGATTGAAGCAGGCATCCACCGGTTTGTCTTGAACGAAAACGACAGCGCCAGACAATGTCGGCACGGTCGCAAGTGCTTTCCCTCTTTGTCACAATGATTAGGCTTGGCGGTGGCCCAGATGTTCCAGGACTCAGCCGGTCTGATGGATGTCAACAGACCCTGGCGGCTTCATCAGGGCACCATTAGCCGAGCCTTTCTTCCTCCGCCTTCGCTTCGTCAGCAGTTGTTATTTGTGGTTGAGCGCGACACCCGCGGCTGCAACCTCAATCCACTTCAGGCCTTCACCTATTTCCCTGTCAGTCCCAACGTTTCAATCTGCTGGATCTGGCAGGGCCACACGGAAAGGCTTCTGGAATGGCGGCCTGACGACCTTGAGGCACCTCGAGAACGTTTCAACTCGCCCGTCTTGATTCGGGGTGGATCTACCAAGCCCTCGATTCACTACTCGGATGAGCCACTGCATTCATTGGTGGCTGTCTTCAGGCCGGATGCCATGCGCAAGCTATTTGGGCTGGAGCCAGCTGAATGGCTAGGTCGGATTGGTGCACTCAATGAAAATATGCTGAGTCCCATGTTGGGTGATTTGTCTAAGAAGATACTGGCCGCTCAAAACAGTAGTGCTGCACTGGCTCTCCTGTATGAAGGTCTCGAAAATCAACTGTCGACAGATTCCTTCACCGATGAAGAGCCTCAGTTGACAGGCCGCTGGTTGGCTCAGCTCCAAGGTAATGCCGTGGGTGCATCACTACGCAGTCAGCAACGCCTGTTCAAGCAATTGACGGGAACTACCTTCCAGTACCTTGCACGTTTCATGCGTATTGAGGATTTGGCCCAGATGGTTATGCGCACTTATATGAATAAGCAGTATGGCCCCGGCCAGGCCGAACTTGCTGTCAATCTGGGATTCAGCGATCAGTCGCACATGGCGCGTGAGGTTAAGCGAGCAACCGGTTTTACTACGGGTGAGGCCATATTCCGCCTCTTGCAGTATGAGAGTTTTTGGATGTTCCGTGCGAAACTGAGTCTCCACCTCTGACCACAGTCGATCAACTACTGGCGTCGACTCTGTTCAGCTTGCTTTCCCGTATCGATGCGCCGTTGCCAGAGGGTCGGCACCCAAACGTCATCAGGGCTCACGTCGGCCATGCCCACTGATGCCCAGCAGGCACGCTTTTCATCAGCTGGAGCAGCTCTTCATCGGTTGGCAGGTCTCGGCGTTCTGGCCTGTACTGCGTTTTCAAGCGAAGTTCGTCGAGCCGCTCCAGCCCTTCAAGCCCTGCCAGCTTCCCCAGCCGCTTGAAGACCTTGCATGACTCCAACCTGGTACGGCTTCCTATTTCGGTGGTGCTAGGAGCCTGTTGCCCATAGATCAGCGCCCGCGCTCTCCACAGACGACCTGAAATCCGCCCAGACCCCAGTGACACCAATGGGTTTAGGGCGAAACAATGGGTTATGCAAAAGCCCAAGTCATTTCGCCCCTGGCAGCCGGAGCAGACCACCCTGCTGCCGCCGTCACCGCGTGATTGGCTGGCTGAGGACCATCAGGTGTATTTCCTGCTTGATCTGGTGGATGAGCTGGATCTCTCTGAGGTCCTGATCCCAGCTCAAGCCAAGGATCCCCGCGGGGAGAAGGGGTTTGATCCGCGCATGATGACCATGCTGCTGCTCTATGCCTACTGCGTGGGCACGGTGTCGTCTCGCAAGATCGAACGGGCCTGCTACGAAGACCTGGCTTTCCGGGTGCTGACCGGAAACCAGCAGCCCGACCACAGCCGGATCAGCGAGTTCAGGCGCCGCAACCTCGATGCCCTCAAGGGCCTGTTCGTCCAGATCCTGCGGCTGTGCCAGAAGGCCGGCATGGTCAGCCTGGGCCACGTGGCGCTGGACGGCACCAAGGTCAAGGCCAATGCCTCCAAGCACAAAGCCATGAGCCACGAGCGCATGCTCAGGGCCGAGAAGGAGCTTGAAAAGGAGATCAATGCCTTGATGCGCCGGGCCGAGATCCTCGATGCTCAGGAGGACCAGCGCTACGGCAAAGGCAAGCGCGGCAGTGATCTGCCCGATGAACTGCGCCGGCGTCAGGACCGCCTGGCCAGGATCCGTCAGGCCCGTAAGGAGATGGAGGCCGAGACCGCAGCTGCCGCAGCGCGTCAGCGGCAACAGGACGCAGAAGAAGCCAGGGCTAAAGCAAGAGCTGCGCAGGAGGCGGATGCACCGGCTGCTGAGCAGGCTGAGCTGAACAAAAAAGCTGAGGTGGCAGCAGCCAAAGCCAAGGCAGCTCGCGACAAAGCGGTCGCGGCCGCAGAGGACGCCGGGATCGAACTACCAGATCTGGAACCACTGGCGGAAGGTGCCATGCCCAGGCGCGGTCTGGCCCGCAAGGCCGATGGCACACCAACCAACAAGACCCAGCGCAATTTCACTGACCCCGACAGCCATCTCATGCAGTCCGGTGGGTCCTACCTGCAGGGCTACAACTGCCAGCTGGCGGTGGACCGTGACCACCAGGTGATCGTGGCTGTGGGCGTCAGCAGCCAGGCGCCGGATGTTGAACACCTGGCACCAATGCTGGAACGGATCGCCGCCAGCGCTGGTGACCTGCCGGTCGTCATGACGCTGGATGCGGGCTACTGGAGCGAGGCCAACGCGCAGCACTGCGAGCAGCGCGGCATCGACGCCTACATCGCCACCGGCCGCCTGCCGCATGGCCAGCCGCCACTGCCCAAACGAGGGCGATTGCCAAGAGATGCTGACGCCAAAACCCGCATGGCCCGCAAGCTCAGATCCAAGGCCGGCCAGACGATCTATGCCTTGCGTAAGACCATCGTCGAGCCCGTCAACGGTCAAATCAAAGAGGCCAGGGGGCTGCGCAGGTTCCTGCTCAGGGGGGTTGAAAAGGTCGATCCCGAGTGGCACCTGATCGCAGCCAGCCACAACCTGCTGAAGTTGTTCCGATTCAGGAGATCAGAGGAGGCCCTACTGGAGGCGACGGGATGAGAAGCAGAACCCTCGGCCTATGAGGCCAGGGGGACAGCCAGCAGCTCCATATCAACAGCGACGTGGTCGCAGCAGTTGGCGATGGATGTCAAACAGCCAGAATTTCGCCGTCGCCCAGTTGGTGCTCTATGAGCAACAAACTCCTAGCC
>Ga0310093_1000220_pt1 | contig 11727 bp, 2 predicted proteins | sample LakMicDCLTotalB5_FD_194450 | JGI IMG/M metagenome (GOLD analysis project Ga0310093, IMG submission 194450) | Enriched freshwater cyanobacterial communities from Lake Michigan, Michigan, United States - MI23.DCL.Total.B5 | ecosystem: Environmental > Aquatic > Freshwater > Lake | place: USA...
GATCAAAAGCCACGGCAAACGAACGGGCCACGGCGGTATCGCGAAGTTGGAGCCGCACCTGGGCAGAGCCGGGCGCAGCAAGAAACCACCCACTCACCTGGGCCGGCGAAGAGTTCGGCAGGAGCCCTTCTGGATCGGGGCCAGCGCCGCATTCCAAACTGGGCCCGCGAAGCAGGCATTGACCTGGGCCTTCGAGTTGCACTGCCAGCTCCTGGGCCGCCGAAGCCAAGGCATCGCCTTGCTGGCGCTGGAGCCATTGGGTCCGCACCCGGGAGCGGCTCTGCAGCGCCAGGGTTTGCAGCGACAAGCTGCTCAGCACCAAGACCAGCGATGCCGCCGATGCGAGCGGCAGCACGAAGCCGGCATGGGCGTCCTGGCGGGGGAATCGCCGCGCGTTGCCGCGGCGGGCCCATGGACGCAGCAAGCAGGTGTTAATCGCAAGGGAAGGCATCGACGCAGGGAGCCAAGACGACGCCTACCAGCGTTCCCACAACGTGCCCCCCAGGGGTTCAGATTGGTGAACGTACCCAATCAGTCCAACCAACTCCTATTGATGGCAGAACCCTCTCTCTTCGGTCTTTTCGTGCTGCTGGCCATGGGCCACTTTGTGGGCGATTTCGTACTCCAAAACGACCGAATGGCGATTGAAAAATGCGCCGGCTGCGACAAGACCTTGCCCTGGCTCTGGTGGCTCACCGCCCACGCCGCCTGCCATGGCCTGATCGTGGCGCTGATCACGGGTGTTCCCCTGCTGGGGTTAGCGGAATGGGTGCTGCACTGGCTGATTGATTGGGGCAAGTGCAACAAGCGCTACAACTTGAACGTTGATCAGGCCTTGCACCTGGCCTGCAAAGCGCTCTGGATCGCTGTGCTTTTCAACCTTGCCTAGGAGGAGCTGGCTGGGGCAGCAATGAAGCGCAGCGGCCATGCAGCCGGTGCTTTGCTGCCCTTGCGTAGGGCGTTTGGAGTGTCGCCATAGCGGGCCTCAAAAGCCTGGCGGGTGGCCGCGGAATTGACCAATTGGCTGCGCCGCAACAAAGCGGCGACTGAGGTCCTGGCATGGGCGGGATCCAGCAATTCGGCATGGAAAACCTCCAGGCGCTGCTGGCGCAGGAGTTCCATGGGTGAGAGTCCGTAGCGCTTCTGGGTGAGCTCCTGCAGACGGCGGGCACTCAGGCGTACGGCAGATGCCAGATCCGCAAGGGCAAGCGACTCATGGAGGTGCTCCCTCATCCACACGAGCAAACTGTCCAAAGGATCAATGGAGGCCGCCACAACCTCCACACCACAGCTGGCCAATTGGGCGGTGCAATAGCCCTGGAGCGCTTCCGTGAGCCGCTGGATGGTGAGCTCTGGCGCCCCATCGTGGCGGGCCTGAAAAAGCAGGTGCAAGGTGGGCAGCAGCAACGACAGATCAACCCGGCCGCAAAATTCCTTTGGCTGCCAAGCCAGGACGCTGGGCAGGCGCAAGCGCACCAGTTGCAAAGGGGCATCGAGCACCAACAACTCCTGATCCAGGGATTGGGTGAGGCAAACATTGGGCCCACTGCCATGGAGCACGACTTGCTCCTGCCGGCCATGGAGCTCCAACAGAACGCGGCCCCTCAAGGCCACCACCATCCAGGCACTGGGCTGGGCGAAGCGGGCCGCAAAGGATTGGCGGCGCAGGTAGTGCTCCTCGCTCACCAAAAGGTCTTGGCACTCCACCTGCCGCAGCCGCAGGGCCGGGACTGCCGCCCCCTGTGGGGAATCGGCCGCTTGGGATGACACCAGGAGCTCAGCCCCAAGGCTCAGGCACAGCTGATTGCGCGAGGTTGGTCGTGGTGGGGGAAGATGAACCACAAGCCGCCCGACCAAAACAATGGGCCTCTCTCAATTTTAGGGGCTTCCCAACAGCGCGGATCCCGGACCCCACGGAGGGCGACACGCGCAAAAGACGAGACAAAAACGCGGAGAGAAGCGATCAAGCCGCCCATCTGCAGCACATTTAAGGCAGATTTAAGGGAATTCACGCAGCGCTCTAAGGCGCTAGCTGCAGCCACTTGCAGCATCCGGCCCAATCCGAAGGCGTAGGCCATGGCCCTGGACGATCTCCTCAACCAGAATCCCTTCGCCAGCGACGCCGGCTTCCACCAGGGATCAGGCCAGGCAAGCGGCGGTTTTGATGCGAGCCCAATCAAAACCGATTTCGGAAACTGGAGTCAAAAGCAGCAGACGGGATCCGACCTCGATCTGCATCGCAGCCAAGGCGCTGTCGCCCTCAACGAACTCCTACGCCACAACGACCTCGCGGGCGGGGCCGTTGACAGCCTGATCCTGCAAACAGGTGACTACGCCTCGCTTGGTGGGAGCGCATCCCCCCTGCTGGAGGAGCAACCGAGCTTCGGGCCGATCCGCACCTTGATGGTGATCGACCAATCGATGGCCGATTGGCGCAACCTGGTGGTGCATGCACCGTTCGACGCCGAACTGCTGTTGCTGGATCGCCACCGCGATGGGGTGCAGCAAATCAGCGATTTTCTAGGGCAACAGCAGCTCGCGGGAAGCCGCCCCTTCGACACGGTCGCGATCGTGAGCGAAGGGAGCAAGGCCAAGTTGCAGTTGGGCAAAGGCTCGCTCGAGAGCGCCAACCTGGCCGATTACAGCGATCAGTTGCGCGGTTGGGGAGCGGGCCTCAAGCCCGATGCCGACATCCTGATCTTCGGCTGCAACGTGGGTGCAGGCAGCGAAGGCGCTGGCTTTGTGCACCAGCTGGCCCAACTCACCGGCGCCAACATTGCCGCCAGCAACGACCGCACCGGCCAGGGCGAACGGGGCGGCGACATGCTGCTCGATGTACGCGACGGAGCCATCGAGGCCGATGTGGGCGGCTTGGGCCTGGCCCTGAGCCCCTACCTCGACGAGCTGCTCGATGCCAGCCAATTGATGCAGGCCAGCACCGGCCTCCAGCTAGCCGATAGCGCCCAACCAACCTGGCAGGAGGCCCTGGCAAGCGCCAACCAAGCCCTCACCAGCTTCGCCAACCAAGCCAATTTCAACGCAATCCTCCAGGAAGCCTTCGGCACCACTGGCACCGATACAGCCCTGTTTGATGAACGCGTTGCAGCGCTGCAGCTCCAGCTGGCCGGCGATGGCCTCGGCCTCACGGTGGAGTTGCGCAGCAATGGGGAGCTCAATGGTGCTGCTGGCGCCTATGCCGCAGTGGGCCATACCGGCACCGAGCGCATCTACCTCAATGCCGATTGGATTGCCAATGGCGCCAGCGCCTTCCTGATCCGCCAGGTGCTGCTGGAAGAAACGGGCCATGGCATCGACCGACGCCTCAATGGCAGCTTCGACGCCAAGGGTGATGAAGGCGAACTCTTTGCCAAAAGCCTCACCGGCGAGCAGCTCACTGATGCCGAACGGGCAGCTATTCAGGCAGACAACGATTCGGCCGTGCTCACTATTGACGGGGTGCTGGTGTCAGTCGAGGAGGCTATTCAGAACATAGTCGACTTCACAGGAGTGTTCCAAACACAAAACTGGACACAAGCAATAGGCGCAGATGGCTACATTAACTACCTCACAAACAATCAAAATGGGGTCGTCAATTCAATAGTACTAGGCTCAGCCGACAACGGAGGAGGTCCTAAATACACTGACCTATATACAACCTCTGCATTGACAGGCAAGTTGTCGTTCGGCTGGTCGTACACAACAGCAGAAGCGTCTGCGTACTGGGACCCATTTGGCTATACCATCAACAACATTTACACCGAAATCACCAATCAGAATGCAAAAAATCAGAGCGGAAATATTACCCTAGACTTAAATGCCGGTGATCGTTTCGGATTCAGAGAATGGTCGAGGGACTCTATTGCTGGGCGAGGGCAAGTCTCTATAACCAATTTCAATTTTGCATATATTGTTAACAGCGCCCCAACAATCTTCAGCGGTACCACCTACATCTTCACCCCCGTCAACGAGGACACCACCTTCGCTGGAGTCCTCGCCTCCGCCATCCTTTCCGGCGCCAGTTACGCCGATGTCGACACCTCCGCATCCAGCGGTCTCGCCATCACCGCCACCGTCGGCAACGGCACCTGGCAGTTCTCCACAGACGGCACCACATGGACCGCCTTCGGCAGCGTCTCAGGCACCAATGCCCTGCTGATCACTTCTGCCACCCAGGTTCGCTACGTTCCAAACGCCCAGAACAGCGAAACCGCCACCTTCTCCTACAGGGCCTGGGACCAGACCAGCGGCACCGCCTCGATCAACGGCACCGCGCGCTACGCCGATACCTCCACCAACGGCAACACCACAGCCTTCTCCGCCAACACCGGTACCGGCTCGATCGTCATCTCCAGCGTCAATGACGCGCCGACCATCACAAACACTGCCGCAGCTCTGGCGGGTTCGCTAACGGAAGCTGGCAACCAGGACGACGGCACACCTGTCGCTGGCACCAGCACCGCCACCGGCACTCTCACAGCCACCGACGTCGACGCCGGCGCCACCCAAACCTGGACCATCCAGAACACTCCTTCCACTACCTACGGCTCCATCGCCATCAACCCATCCACAGGCGTCTGGACCTACACCCTCGACAACTCCCTCGCCGCCACAGAGGCTCTCAAAGAAGGCCAGTCCGTCACCCAGACCTACACCGCGCGCGTCACCGATGACTTCGGCGCCTACGTCGATCAGACCATCACCGTCACCATCAATGGCAGCAATGATCAACCCACCGTCTCTGCGGTTGCGCCGGTTGTTCTGAGCAGTGTTGGCAGCAGTGCCTACAGCGGAAGCGCTACTGACAGCTCACCTGGCAATGTCTACATCCAGGAGAGCCCAAGCGGCCAAACGGGCACCGTTACCCAGTGGAAGTTCTACAAACCCCATTCTGCTGAGGGACTGTGGGTAACCCCAGTAATCTACGAAAAAACGATCGACAATACTTTTATTGTTCGCGGCATCGGTCGTTCACGCAGCGCTTCAGGACCGGCAGGGGTCTACACGTTTGACTTCGACCTGGTGCAAGGCAGCGCAGTATTTGCCAATGCCAATTACACCTACGGTCACATTGATAACAACCTCAACAACAACTCAGCGATTACCGGCCTAGCCAGCACCGGCAGCATCTCCTGGGGTAATTCCAGCGGCACCTGGGGCTTCATCAACACACAGAACCCAGTAACGACTGTTGGGGCTAGCCAGAGCATTGGCTATCACATGGAGCGTCACTACGCCTCGGAGTTGATTCTCAGCTCCGGTGGCAGTGGTGTCCCCGGCGACGTAGGTACCGTCGTTGAAGCGGGTCACCTCGACGATGGAACCCTGCTGGCTGGAACCACCAGCGTTTCTGGGGCCCTGAGCGCCACCGACGTCGACGCTGGCGCTACCCAAACCTGGACCATCCAGAACACTCCTTCCACCACCTACGGCTCCATCGCCATCAACCCCTCCACAGGGGTCTGGACCTACACCCTCGACAACTCCCTCGCCGCCACAGAGGCTCTCAAAGAAAGCCAGTCCGTCACCCAGACCTACACCGCACGCGTCACCGATGACAAAGGTGCCTTCGTTGATCAACTCATCACCGTCAACATTGTTGGCACCAACGATGTGCCCGTGATCGATAGCGCCACTAACCCGGCCAACATCAACGAAATCGACGGCGATAGCTCCGCTCAAAACATCGCCGCCACCATCGGCACCATCAAGATCACCGATCAGGATCTCGGCGATACCCTCACCGTTTCCGTCACCGGTAATGCCACCGCCTCCTACAACGACGGAGAGGTACCAAACAATGCTGCAGTCAACATTGCGGCCCTGATCGCCAGCGGCGCTATCTCCTTCGATCCCCTCACCTCCGACGGTGGTGAGCAGACGATCAACTGGACCTACAACCCTGACGCTGCTGATCTCGATTGGCTACGCCAGGGCGACAAACTCACACTCACCTACGTCGCCCAGGTTAACGACGGCAAGGGCACTGTCGGTAGCCAGAACCTCGTCATCACCATCCTCGGCACCAACGACGCTCCCATCGTCGCCACTGCTCATGTCACCGGTGCTGTCACCGAACTCATCACCCCCACCGGCAACCTCACCGACACCGGCACCCTCTCCTTCTCTGATGTCGATCTAACCGATGTCCACAGCATCAGCACCGTCACACCGAGTGCTGGTGCCCTCGGCACCCTCACCGCCAACGTTTCCACAGACACCACCACCACCGGTCTTGGCGGCGTGGTCACCTGGAACTACTCCGTCGCCGCTACCGCCGTTGAGTACCTGGCCAAGGATCAGACCAAAGTTGAAACCTTCTCCTTCAATGTTCTTGATGGCAATGGCGGCTCGATTGAGCGCACCGTCACCGTCACCATCACCGGGACCAATGATGGACCATCCATCACGGTACAGACGGGGAATAGCAGTGCTGCAACGCTCAGCGAGACAAATACACCCTTGGATTATGGATTTAACACTTGGATGCCAGTCACTGGGCCCAATAGCAACCCCGCTGGGGTCATGGACTGGATTAACATCGCATCCTCCAGTGATGGCAGTCGGCTTGCCGCCTCTTCCATGGGGGAATCAGGACAGGTTTGGCTGTCTTCTGATTCAGGGGTGAGCTGGACAGTATCTGGTGCCGGCAATGGTAATTGGCGCCAAGTTGCATCTTCTGGCGATGGCAGCAAACTCATTCTTGCCAATGCCAACAGCAACCAGCAGATCAAACGCTCTACCGATTACGGAGCAACATGGAGCAATACAAATTCGCCAAGCCAAGTCTGGCAGAAAGTTGCTTCTTCAGCCAATGGCAATGTATTAGCTGCGGCTGGAAACTGGGGAACTGCGCTTTACATCTCAACCGATGGAGGTAATAACTGGTTCAGTAAAGCTAGTGCAGGTTGGACCGGAATAGCGATTTCAGACAATGGGGCCGTGATCGCTGCCGTTGCATCAAATAGGCAGATTTATGTTTCGATCGATTCTGGTGCCACTTGGGTCGACAGAGGCAGCGTTAGTGCTTGGGCGGACGTTGCTATCTCCAATGACGGATTAACCATTGTTGCTGCTGTTAACAATGGACAAATCTATCGATCAACAGATTCGGGAAGCACCTGGACACTGCTATCAAACGCTCCAACAAGGCAATTCATCAGCGTTGCCATGTCAAGTGATGGCAATCGCATTGTTGCCGGAACAAATTGGGAGGGCGTTTATTACTCTTTGGATGCTGGGCAAAGCTGGCAATCATCCCTTGCGTATCCAGTTCCATTAAATGCTCCAGCCACGGCTCAGATTGGATGGATTAACGACGTAGCCATTTCAGATGATGGAAGCAAAGCTTTTGCGAGCCCATATGGCCAAAGGCTTTATACAGCAGGACTAGGCACACCTGCGCTGTCGGCTACTGGCACGCTCACTGTCTCCGATCTCGACCTCTCCAATACCGTCAACGTCGCCATTCAATCCGTCGCCGCTTCTGGCATCACAACTGGGCTCCTCTCCACCAATCCCCAGCTCCTTGCACTGCTGGCGATCAGCCCTGCTGCCCCCGCAAATATTCTCGACAGCACCGAAACCACCGATCAACTCTCCTGGTCCTTCAACTCAGGTTCAGAAGCCTTTGATTACCTCGCCACTGGCGAAACTCTCACACTCACCTACTCCATCCGCGCCACAGACAGCGCCAACGCAACCGCAGACAAAACCATCACCATCTCGGTGATCGGCACCAACGATTCCCCAACCATCACCGTTGGCAACGGAAACTCCAATACCGCATTCCTCTCAGAAACCAACTCCGCTCTCTCCACCTCAGGCACCCTCACCGTCTCCGACATCGATCGCACAAACATCGTTAATACATCCAAAACCCTCGCCGTCTCTGGCACCTCCAGTCGCGTCGACCCCGCAGCACCCTCCGAGGCCACCCTGCTCGGGATGCTCTCACTCTCCCCGACTCCCATCCTCTCGGCGACCCAGCAATCCAACACCCTCTCCTGGTCCTTTAACTCAGGCTCAGAAGCCTTCAACTACTTGCGCAAAGGTGAAACCCTCGTCCTCACCTACACCGTCACCGCAACCGATAACGCATCTCCTTCCCTCAGTGGCAGCAATACCGTCACCATCACCATCACCGGCACCAACGACACCCCGCTGATCACCAACGCTCCAGATACCGCTTCCCTTACTGAAACCAATACAACACTCTCAACCTCAGGCTCGATCACCGTCACAGACGTTGATACCTCAGACACCGTTACCGCCGCCGTCTCCTCCGTTGCCCTCTCCGGAACCTTTACCTCCTCCGGCAGCACCTTGCCATCCAGCCTCAGCTCTAGCAACAACCAAGCGCTGCTCAACATGCTCAGCCTCTCGCCGGCCGCTGGCTCTGCCATGGCAGCGGACTCAACTAATCCCACATCCTTCTCCTGGACATTTACATCCGGAAGCTCCGGAGACTCAGCCTTTAATTTCCTAAGAAAAGGCGAAACACTTGTCCTTACCTACACACTCACGCTCACCGACAACAGCACTGCATCAGGTTCCGATCTCGCTGCTTCCTCCACAACAACAGTTGCCGTCACCATCAACGGCACCAACAACACTCCCGTGATCACCGGCGGGGCTGATAGCGTTTCACTCACCGAAACCGATCCACCTGCAGCAGGGACGACGGGATCACGCTTCAAGGCAATCAATCTTCAATCTGCCGGCACTGGGCTAAATACAGCTAGTTCTGATGGCATCACAGCTCATTACCTCAGCGCCAATGGTTTTGATGTCAATGCCACCACAGGGCTAAGCAATCTCAACCTCACCAGCCTATTCGGCGGCACCAACAATGCCTATGGCTCTTACGACACCTCCTTCAATGCTGTTGGAGGCAACTATCCAGACTATCCCACTTCGAGGGATTCCATCGGCGTAACAACTGAAGCCGCCGCAAACGGCTCCGTTTCAATAATTAAACTGAGAGCAGACCAACATACCCAACTGAAAACGGCTTACGTCAACTTCCAAGGCCTGGGTTCCACTCAACAGGACGGCGCTGAGATCACCTGGAACTGGAAAATCGTCAAGTTTGACGGTTCCAACTACAGCAATCTGACTTTCGGCACGCTGAGACAAACCAAAACAGGATCGCCGCCAGGGTCTTACCTGACGTCTGTCTCAGCCCTCAGCGGAACAACAAATCAGGCTGTCGAGATAGGGCCGATGTCCCAGCAGGGCTGGGTGGCACTGGTGTTGCAAGCAACGAGCCCCAACGGACAAACCCTGGGAGGGACCCACTTCAATCTCCAAACGGGGTTTGAAGCTGATACACAAGCCCAAGGCATCCTTAGCTCCAGTGGTGCCATCACCGTCACCGATCTCGACACCACCGACACCGTCTCTGCGGTGGTGTCCTCGGTTGCCTTCTCGGGCACCTTCACCTCGTCCGGCAACACGTTGCCGGCAGCTCTTGGCTCAAGTGCCGATGGCTACGCCGCACTCAAGGCCATGCTCGCCCTGAGCAATCCAGCCGCCGGCTCAGCCATGGATGCCAACACCGCTGGCGGCGGCTCCACCTTCAACTGGACCTTCACCTCAGGGGTCTCCGCCGACGAGGCCTTTGATTTCCTGCGCGTCGGCGAAACACTCACACTCACCTACACACTCACACTCACCGACAACAGTGGAGCCACAGGCTCGGATGCCGCTGCCGCCACCACCACCACCGTTGCCGTCACCATCACCGGCACCAACGACGGCCCGCTGATCACCAACGCTCCAGATACCGCTTCCCTTACAGAAACCAATACAACCCTCTCATCCTCAGGCTCGATCACCGTTACGGACATCGATCGCTCAGACACTGTTGCCGCAACTGTCGACTCCGTTGCCATTACCGGGGGCACATTCGGAGGTACCGTTCCTGCCTCACTAACAGCTTCAAGCAATGCTGTACTGAAATCCATGCTCGCCCTCTCAACTGTGGGCGACACCTCGGAATTAGCAGCAGATCCATCAGCGGGATCCAACTTCAACTGGACGTTTACTTCAGGCTCAGCAGGCGATTCAGCTTTCAACTTCCTAGCCGCCAATGAAACACTTGAGCTCACTTATACCCTCAAAGCCACAGACAACAGCCCCACACAACTTGGACAACAGCCCAACAGCGCCTCCTCCACCGTCACCATCACTGTCACCGGCACCAACGACGGACCGAAAATCCTTTCGTCCGAGTCATACAAGGACGCGGTATTAGCTGATCAACCACTGGTTTATTACCGCTTTGAAGATACAAGTGATGCCAGTGGTACAAGCGCAGCAGATACATCAGGGCATGCCAAGAGCGGAACATATGGAAACACCGTTTCTTTGACAACTGCCAGCTTTGAAGCACTGGGTCAAGCAGCAAGTTTTGACAACGGTGCCAGCGACAACACCGTGACTGTTCCAGCACTCGGCAGCCACAGCATGGTAACGATGGAGGCGTGGGTAAAACCACGAACCATTACAACGTTTGACACGATCTACAACACCAATGATTGGCCCGGTGGCGGCCTACATTGGCAATTGGTCAGCGGGGAGTCAAATCTTGAATTTTCGGTGAACAGCGGAGGATCAAATGACGCCTTCGGATTAGTAATACCAATAAATCAATGGTCGCACCTGGTGACGACTTACGACTCATCAGCTGCAGCAAACAATGTCAAGTATTACCTAAATGGAGTCTTTGTCAGCACAGGAACAATAGGCCAACAAACCGTCATTCTTTCTACGGGTACAATTGGGGCTTGGGCATCAAGTATGTCACGCGAATTCGACGGCCTGATCGACGAATTTGCGATTTACGGAAAGGTCTTAGATGAAACCAGAATCCAGAAGCATTATGCCGCGGCATCCAACCCTGCAAATGATCCACACCTTGATGTCGCCGGCGCCATCACAGAAGACACGACCCTGAGCGACAGCGGCTCGATCGCCTTTGCTGATCTCGATCTCACCGATCGCCCGACCGCAACGGAACTCTCCAAGACGGTGAGCGCCCTGCGTGCCAATGGCACAACCGCACTGGTGCTGACCGATCCGCAGAAGGCCGCGATCGAAGCTGCCTTCTCCATCACACCCGCTGAAGGCAACAGCAACAATGGCACCATCAACTGGGCCTACAACATCAGTGAGGCCAACCTCAACTTCCTGGCCAAGGGTGAAGTCGTCACCGCCGTGTTCACGGTCACCGTGGTTGAGGGCAATGGCGGCAACGCTACTCAAGACGTCACCATCACCATCACTGGCACCAACGACGCTCCCATCGTTGCCACTTCTGATGTCACCGGTGCTGTCACCGAACTCATCAACCCCGCAGGCAACCTCACCGACACCGGCACTCTCTCCTTCACCGATGTCGATCTAACTGACGGCCACACCATCAGCAACGTCACTCCGAGCGCTGGTGCCCTCGGTACTCTCAACGCCAATATCTCCACCGACACCACCTCCACAGGGCTAGGCGGCGTGGTCACCTGGAACTACACCGTTGCCGCTACCGCCGTTGAGTACCTCGCAGCAGGACAGACCAAGCTTGAAACCTTCTCCTTCAATGTCCTTGATGGCAACGGCGGCTCGATTGCACGCACCGTCACCGTCACCATTACGGGCACCAATGACGGCCCCACCATCGGGGATGTCGCCAACCTCAGCTTCACAGAGATCGCTGATGCCTCCGCTCAGGAT
>Ga0310093_1000224_pt1 | contig 11655 bp, 9 predicted proteins | sample LakMicDCLTotalB5_FD_194450 | JGI IMG/M metagenome (GOLD analysis project Ga0310093, IMG submission 194450) | Enriched freshwater cyanobacterial communities from Lake Michigan, Michigan, United States - MI23.DCL.Total.B5 | ecosystem: Environmental > Aquatic > Freshwater > Lake | place: USA...
GGTGGAAGCGGGTGCGCACCTCCCGAAACGGCTTGCGCAGCAGATACCAAAGGCGATCCCAGCCCCGGGCACAGCGCAGGGCGAAATAGCAATCCCCCACCCCGTGGTGGGGAGAGGCACTGGCCAGGTGGCCGCCGGCGGATCGGGTGCCGCCCGAACTGGCGGCCAGGTGGTGGAGGGCCGCCTCGGGCTCAAAACGGATGCGCCCGCCAGCGGCCACCAGGCGCTTGGCCAATTCCGATTCGAAGCGCGACGCCACCGGTGGCGGGAAACTCTCGTTGAAGCCGCCAAGGGCGAGGATGCGCTCCCGTTTAACGCTGAGGTTGCCGGCCATGGCGTTTTCAATCCAGGCGCCACGGGTGCGATGGAACGGAAAGTCGAAGTCCCGCCAAAAGGGGGACCGGTGATAGCGCTGGGGCAGATCAGCCGGGGCCTGACCCGGTTGCAGGATCTGGCCCACCACCGCCCAGGCTTCGGGATAACGGGCGTGGCACTCGATGTGGCCTTGCACCAACCCCGGCAGGGGCACGATGTCGTCATCGAGGAAGAGCACCAGCTCGCCGCGGGCTGACACCAAACCCCGATTCATCGCCCCCACCAAATGGGGCTTCGCAAGCCGCTGCCAGCCAATCAGGCCCTGGTCGTGCCAGTGCTGCAGGGCCCAGGTGGTGGTGGGTTCATGCCGTTCGCTCTGGTCGATCACCAGCAGCTCCGTAGGCCCATCGAGCTGGGCCAACTGGGGCAGCAGGGTGCCAATCGTGTCGATCAGAACCTGCTCACGTCGGTAGGTGGCGATCACAACGCTGAACATGGCGCTCCCTGCAGGGCCTGCTGCATCTGGGCCATGGAGACCTGATAACTCCAGGCCGCCACCGCCTGGCGGGCCGACGCCCCCATGGCCCGAACCTGGTCGGGGTCCTCCGCCAGGTGCTGCAGCTGCCGCGCCAGGGTCGCGGCATCGCCGTTGTCGAAGCGCAGGCCATTGCGGCCGGGCTCGATCAATTCCTCGCCCGCCCCCACACCGGCGGCCGCCAACACCGGCAACCCACAGGCCATGGCCTCATTCACCGATACCCCCCAGGGTTCATCGGGACAGGGGTGCACAAACACATCGGCGTAGCCGTACCACTGGGGCAAAGCGCTGTAGGCCACATAGCCCGGGCAATGGACCAGGGGCTTGATCGGCGCGATCGCCTGCTGCACCAACGCCTGCAAGGGGCCATCGCCCACCAGCAGCAGCCGCGCCCGCGGGCAGGGGCGCTGCAGCTGGGCAAAGGCCCGCACCAGGGTGAGCGGATCCTCCCGGGCGGTCCATTTCAAGATGCCGAGCACCACAAAGGCGTCGGCAGGCCACCCACGCTCGGCAAGCCATTGGGCCCGGCCGCTGCGTTCCACCGCCGAGCGACTGGCAAACCAGTGGTTATCCACGGCGTAGGCGAAGCGATAGCTGGGCCGATCCGAGCCGGAGAGCTCCCGCAGATAGGCCAGGGCCTGGTTGCCCACCGGATGCCAACTGTGGAAAAGCCGCTGAATCCGGCCCACGGCCTGGCGGCGCAACCAGCCCCGCCAACCGATCAGGTGGGTATGGCGGAGGGTGTTATCGGACCGCAAGCCGATGCGTTGGCCCCGGAGCCGCAACAACAGGGCCAGGAGCAGCTGGAAGCGGGGGTAATAGCCCGCCACAATCACCAAATCGGGCTTCAGCGAGCGAATCCAACGGGCTAGTCGCCAGGCCTGCAAGGGCGACTGGCCCTGGAGCACCCATTGGTCATAGGAGCCGCTCGCCAGGTGGTCCCAGCGGGGCGCAAAACCGAGTTCGTCATCGGCACCCTGGAGGGCCGCGGTATAAATCACCCGCAACGGATAGGCCGCGGAACTGGCAATGGCCCGATACAAGGGCGCATCGAACTGGGTTTCCCGGTTTTGCACGATCACCAGACCGCCCAATCGCCCTAACGGGGCGGATGAATCACGCCGGTTGGGATTGGGCTGGAGGAGGGTCACCTAGGGCTACCGCGGTGAGGACTACCTTGGTCGGTGTCCAGCAATTAGGGGTGAGCCGGAGGTGAATCTGCGGCATCAAGGCTGCAGTCCCGGGGTGGCCCCAGCCAGCGGGGCTCTGGCAACCAGCAAGGGCCCCGCCTGGACTAGGCGCAGCCAGGCCTTGGCGAGCCAGGGGGCAGCCCGAATCGCCTCCAGGAAATAAGCAATGCAACGGCGATTACCCCGACGCCGTAAACACTCGCCAATAAAATAGGCTCCCTCGCTAGCCCGCTGATCGAAGGCTCCCCACCCCAACCAGGAGCGCAATGGGGCCTTGGACTGGGACATGGGAAGTCGAATGAGGGCTGCCTCCCGTAACCAAGGGGCCTCACTTTCGCCCCTGGAACGGGCCCCATAACAGGCCAAAGACAACCGGGCGATCTGCTGTTGCTCCCGCCAACGGCGCGATGAAATGCCGCCCACAAACAAGCGGGTGCTGTAAAGCACCTGGGGGCAATGGAAGAAGGTTCCCAGGGGTGCTAGCCGATACCAGAGATCCCAATCCTGGCCGTAATAGAAGGCGCTGCGATAGCCACCCGCCGCCAGATAGGCGCTGCGACGCATCATCACGGAACCGTGGTGAGGAACATCAAACTCCAGGCCCCACTCCGGCATGGGGCCGTTCACCCAGGCCGGCGCCGCCATCGGCTGGCCCCGTTGCTTGGTCAGCAGGGGCTCCCAGGCGGGTCCATACACCGCCACATCGGAGGTCACCAGCACACAATCGCCATGGTCTTGCAGCACACGCCATTGGCGGCTTAAGCGCTCGGGTTCCATGCGATCACCCACATCAATGCGGGCAAGGGCCTCGCCCCGGGCCAGCTGGCAACCCCTGATCAGGGCACGGGTCAGACCGCCATGGGGAAGGCAAACCAGCCGCAAGCGCGGATCTGCTTCGGCCCGCTGGCGCAGCTCCACCAAGGTGGCTGGAACCTGGGGGCCGTCGGCCACCAGCAGGCATTCCAAGTCCACCCCCTGCTGGCCCAGGATCGAATCGAGACTGTCAAACAGGGCCTCCTGCTCGCCGTAAACGGCCATCACCACCGAAATTTGGGGAGTCAAGGCAGCACCACCCCAATCGGCTTAACGCTGCGCACAACGGTGTGCACCAGGGCGCCAAGGGTTAGGCGCGGTTGGCGCCAGAGCCGCTGCCAGGGGGAGGCCCGCACGGCCATGGCCAGGATCAGGGCAGCCTGCTGGCCCTGGCCACTGCGCAAGGCATCCGCCAGATAGCTCCAAAGGATGGCACTGAGGCTGCGGCGAAAGCAGCGGCGGTAACGCGGCTCGAACACCATCGTGAAGGTGGTGAAGAGCTGCTGGCTACGGCGCGCTTTGGCCAGGGGCCCCAAGGGCGACCAAACGCCACCGCCATGGAGCCGGTACACCGACATGCAACGGTCGATCACGCCGGCGGGGCCATGCTGGGCAGCCAGTAGGTACAAGGGACGATCAAGACAGTATTGGCCAAAGATCCAGGCGGGTAATTCCAAGGCTGTACGCCGCATCAGCACCGCCGAAAAGTGAAAGCTGTAGCTGCCAATCAAATCCGTAAAGCTCAAAGAACTGGCCTGGCCGGCCGGCCCAATTTCCTGGCAATCCTGCCCTGACGACAACTCCCTGCCATCAAAGATGCGGGTGCGACCACCACAGAAGGCCAGCTCCGGTTGGCGCTGCAGTAACTGAACCTGGCGCTCGAGCTTGCTGGGATCACTCCACCAATCGTCGCCCTCAAGAAAGGCCACAAAAATACCCCGAGCTGCCGCGGCGAGCCTCTCAAAATTACGGTGAAAGCCGAGGGGCCCAGCCACACTTTCAAACACCCAGATTCGGACGGGATAGGCGGCCGCCGCAGCCCAGGCCACAGCGGCAGTCTGGTCCGTAGAACCATCTTCCCCGATCAACAGTTCGCAACGGTCAAAGAGGGTTTGGGCGATTACCGACTCAATCGCTTGTTGCAGGAAGGCGCCATGGTTGTGCGTGAGCATCAGCACGCTGACTAACGGCTCAATTGCTCGGGCTTGATGGGATGGGGCTTGATGGAGTAAGGCCTGATGGGATGGTGGCTGCGGATCTGGTGCAGGGATCATTGCGGTGGCCATACTTACTTCCCTCAGGTCCGGGCTAGGGCCACCAGCCTGGCGGCGGATCGGGGCCCCAAGGCACGGCGTAGGGCGGCGTAGGTCTGGCGTTTCCAGGCCCGTCCCTCCCAGATCAGATCACTGAGGCGCAACAACTGATCGCCCTGTTGTTGTTCACCCAATCCATGGAGATCCCGGGCCCGCATGAAACACCAGCGGGCAAGATGGTCCAGCTCAGGCGCCTGGGGACGAACACCGGCCAGCAGGGCACAGGCATAGAGCCGGGGCAAAAACTGGGCCTCATCGCGCAGGTACGCGTGGGCCGGACCGCGCGACACCCGCTCAGCGGAAGCATGGTCCCGCTGCACCGACACCTCGCTGCCGCAATGGATGAGGCGGGCCCCAAGCGCCCCCATGCGTGCCTCCAGATCCCAATCCTCCGGACGAAACGGCGGCCAGGCGCCGGCGGCATCACTGATCCAACGGCGAAACAGGGGCGTATGGGTATGCCACCAACGATCCACCAACAACGCCGGAAACAGCTGGTCATGGCTTTGGGCCGTCTGGCGACTGGGGTTGGCTAATAGCTGGCCATCTCCATCGACCACGATGGACGTGCCATAGGCAATGGCGCACTCCGGATGGGCCTCCAGGGCGGCAATCTGGTCGCGGAATTTATGGGGCAGTAGCCAATCATCGCTATCGAGATATTGGATATAGGCGCCCCGAGCCTGAAGCCGGCCCCTTTCCCGCGCCGCGCCAGGGCCGGCATTGGCCTGATGGATCACCCGGATCCGCCGCGAATCCTGGCGCCGCAGAGACTCAAGCACCACGGCGGTGCCGTCGGTGGAACCATCATTCACCAGCAACACTTCCAGGTTGCTATGGCTTTGGTGCAGCACACTCTCCACCGCCGCCGTCACCAGCTCAGGACGGTTGTAGACCGGAATAATGGTGCTAACCAGGGAGGCAGACGTTAGCGATGAAGCGATCATGGATGACGTTGTCATAGGTAAGGCTCATCAACGAGCCGGGTACGAATCAAACGGGCCGGTGCTCCATAAACAACCACGCCATCGGGCCAATCGCTGAGTACCAGCGATCCCATCCCAATCACCGTATCGCTGCCGATACTGACGCGGTGCTGAATCGCAGCAGCGAGCCCGATCGCACTGCGAGAGCCAATCGAAACATTGCCGCCAGTGGTCGCCCCCGGTGCCAGACTGGCAAAGGCGCCCATCTGACCATCGTGGTCGATTGAGCAGCGGGTATTCAGTAAACAGCCCATGCCAATGATCGAGCCCGGCCCCACATGGGCGAGGGGCATGATGATTGAGCCGGCACCAATACTGACCCCATGGGCGATTACTGCTGAAGGATCAATCAACACAGGGAAATTCACCCCCGGGCAAGCCTGACTGACCTTGGCCGTCATCACGTCCCGTTGGTAATTATCGCCAATGGCCACCTGCACATGCCCAACGCCATGGGAGTCACAGATCTTGGCCAGGTCTGCAACTCCCCCCAAGATCGGATAGCCATGGCTATGACTCCCCTGGGGCACGTAGGAATCAATCAAACCAATCACCCGATAGGCCGCCAAGCGCTGCAGCACCGCGAGCACGGCATGGGCCTGGCCGGAGGAGCCCACCAAAATCAGAGGAGGTAGCGTCACCATCAACGCGCCTCCTTCAAACGCCGGCTTCGAAGCGGCAGGGGCTGGGCTGCCGTGGCCTTGATCAACAGCAGCAACTGCCAGCCGGTGAGCAGCAGCAAACCCAGGGTGAACCGCTTCGAGCGTTGCACCATGGCGGGCCCCTCCCGCCATAACAGCAACAACGATGCTTGCCAATGGCCCCAGGGATCCTCTGGCGTCAGCTGCCAATCCAGCCGGTAACACCAGAACTCCCGATCCACCAGTTCCGATCGATAGCGACCTTGGAAATACTGCTCCATAACCCCAATACACTGACGGGTGTCCTGCAGCCGCTGCTGGCGGGAAGCCCCCGTCCAAATGCCGTCAGCGTGGCGGCGGTAATAGGACATGTCCTGGTTGAGATAACCACAATCACCGCGCTGGGCCAAATGGCCGATCAACAGACTGTCAAGGGCGGCGCCGGGAAAGCGGGGGAAGGGAATCGCCAGCTCCTTGCGAAACATCAGGCTGGAGGTATGGATCGGATAGCGGCGCAACAAATCGGCCAATTGGAGGCAGCCATCGGCGCCAAGCCGATTGATGCGATTCAAGGTGGCGGTGGCCACCATCCCATAGCCCGGATTAGCACCAATCAAATCCTGCTGCTGCTGGAGCTTGCTCGGCTCAATCCAATAGTCGTCCCCCTCCAACAGGGCCACCAGCGGCGCCCGGCAGCGAAACAACACCCGCAGGAAGTTGCGTGGGATGCCCACATTGCTCGCCGACGTAATCAGGCGAATCGTGGCGGGATACTGGCTTTGCAGCTGCTTACAGAGCTCTAATGTGCCGTCGCTAGAGCCATCATCACCAATCAGCAGCTCAAAGGGCTGCTCACTGCGTTGGGCCAACACACTCGCCACCGCCTGCTCGATATAGCGGCAATGGTTATAGGTCAACATCAACACACTGACTGCTGGCGCCACCACCAACTCCAGGGGACTGGACCATTCCTCCGCAGGAATCTGGCCGATCTGGTCTGCAAACCACCAGCCCGCCTCCGGCCAGCGCCAGGTGGCGGTCATCGCCCCACCTCCAGCAGTTCCTTGGCACCAGGCTGCTGCCGGGGACAGTGGCGAATCAGATCGCAAATATGCTGCACCATGGCGGCACTGAGCTGGGTGCCATTGGGCAAGGCCAGCAGGCGTTCGCAAACCGCTTCGGTATGGGGCAAGTGCCAGGAGCCCGCTCCCTGGTAGGGGGCCATGCGGTGACAGCCAGGGGTGAAATAGCGCCGGGCTAATACCTTGTGCTGGCGCAGATAATCACGCAGCTGGTCGCGGCTAGCGCCAAACTCAATCTCATCAACATCAATAATTATGTAGTGGTAATTGTTGGCGTTACTGGCGGGATAGTCGATCAAGCGAATGCCCGGGAGCGGCTTAAGCCGCTGGGCATATACACCATAATGGCCACGATTCACCGCGATAAAGGAATCAAGGTGCTCAAGGTTTACCAAACCCATGGCAGCATTGATCTCCGGCATCTTGCCATTAATGCCCAAGGCAATCACATGGTCCTCGGCCTGAAAGCCGAAATTCTGCAGCAAACGCACCTTCTCAGCCAAGGCAGCGTCGTTGGTGGCAACAGCCCCACCTTCAAAGGTATTGAACACCTTGGTGGCATGGAAACTGAACACTTCACAGAGGCCATTGCCACCAATCGGTTTGCCCTGATGGCGGCAGCCGAAGGCATGGGCCGCATCAAACAGCAAGCTGAGACCATGGCGATCGGCAAGCTGCTGCAGGCGCTCAATCTCGCAGGGGCGACCATAGAGATGCACCCCAAGGATTGCCCGGGTGGCGGGGGTAATCAGGGCCTCAATCGCCTCTGGATCGATGTTGTAGGTAAGCGGATCGATATCACAGAACACCGGTTTAAGCCCCTGCCACTGCAAGGCATGGGCCGAGGCAATAAAGGTGAAGGAAGGCACAATCACTTCGCCACTGAGGCCAGCCGCCTGGGCCGCCAGTTCCAACGCCAGGGTGCCATTGGCACAGAGCACCACATGGTCGACCTGCAGATAGGCCTGCAACTTTTGCTCTAGCTCGATCACCAGTGGGCCCCGGTTGGTCAACCAGCGACGGCGAAAGATCTCCTGGGCAAGCTCGGAAAACTCATGCCATGGGCCCATATTGGGGGCACCAACATGGAGAGGTGTGGCCAGAATCGGCGGGAACGGTTTGGCTTCTAAACGGCTGGTCATGGCCGCAGTCCTCCAGCAAGAGGTTCGAGAATGGCGAAGGATTGGTCACTTTGCTGCTGCCAAAGTGCGGCATAATAGCGTTGTAATTTGAGCAGTTCACCATGGCTGCCCATCTCAACAATTTGGCCGTGATCCAGCACAACGATCTGGTCGGCCTCCCTGATCGTGCTTAAGCGGTGGGCGATCACCAAGGTGCATTGATCGGAGCCCCGTTTGAGGGCCTGCTGCACCAAATGTTCGCTATGGCTATCGAGGGCACTGGTGGCCTCATCGAGAATCAAGAGATCAGGCTTACGCAGCAATGCCCGGGCCAGGGAAATCCGTTGTCGCTGGCCGCCACTGAGCCGGTAGCCCCGCTCACCCACCAGGGTTGCGAAGCCTTCAGGAAGGTCGCGAATGAAACCGGCGGCCTGGGCCTGCTCCGCTGCCACTTCAATTTGGCGATCGCTGGCCTGGGGCTTGCCAAAGGCAATGTTGTCACGCAGGCTGGCATTGAATAGAAACGTATCCTGGCTGACGACACCGAGTTTCTGCTGCCAACTGATCAGATCAAGGGCACCCAGATCAACGCCATCGATTAAAATCCGTCCCTTGGTTGGTGCATACAAGCCCACCAGCAGATCGGCCAAGGAACTCTTGCCGGAGCCACTCGCTCCCACCAGGGCAATGGTCTTGCCCCTTGGAATCGAAAGGTTGATCTGGCGCAGGGACGGTAGGCCGCCAGTGCCATAGTCGAGGCTGACATTGTCGAAGACAATCGACGATTCAATGGCCTTAAAGGGGCGGCCACCAAGACGCCGGAGTTGCTTGTCTTCCGTAGTGAGAATTTCATTCAAGCGGCCCAGATGGGCAGAATTGCGATGCAGCCAGTTGAAGTTGGTGGCTACGGCAGAAAAGCGTTGATTGAGCCTCTGCAGCGCCAATAAAAAGGTAACCAGACTTGGCAAAATGCCCGTACTACGGGCATCAAACACCAGCAAACTAAGGCCCGTGATCAGGGCCAGAATCGCCACCGGCAGAAACATGGTGATCGGCTCGCTCAACTCGATCACCCTCAGCTGGCGGCGCAGGGCAGCTTCCAGCTCCGCCATGCGCCGGCGCAGCTCCTGGTCGGCTACCTCCAGCTGGCCAAAGCTATGCAGCAAGCGCAAGGCCTGAATATCCTCATTGATACGGGCGCTGATCGACACTTCAATCGTGCTGAGCCGATAGGCATGACGGCGAATGCGTGGCAAAAGACCATGTTGCAGCCAGACAATCACTGCCCCCATCGCCACCGCCGCAAGCAACAGCCACGGCGATAACAACACCAGGATGACCAGATAACTCAGAGCCATCAGGCTGTTGAGGATCACCTGGCCCCAGATACTGATCTCCTTCTCAACGGCATCGGGCCCCTGGGAGGAATAGCTCATCAGATCGCCAACCCTATAGTGGCTGGCACAGGCATAACTCAAGGACAAGATCTGACTATGAATACGGGCCGTGATTAGGGCCTTACAGCGGGCAGCAAATTGACCGATTGACAAGGCATTGAAATAGTGAATCAGGCTCTGGCCGGCCTGAATCAACACGGCCAAGGAAAGCATCAGTAGCAACAACTGATTACTAGAAAGCAAGGACAACTGCCCGGTCAGACCTGGCCAACCTGCGAGCAGGGCTTGCTTAGACCAGTCGATGCCACCCTTTGCCGAAGCGGAAAGCAACTGCACAGTCAAAAAGACGATGCCGAGGGTGGCGCCTTCACCAATAGCCTCCGCAATGCTCAACAGGCCATGGAGACCCAGCAGCTTCCACTGTTGTTTTGCGGTCTGACGAAGCAGCCGACTAGCCGGACGTTGATCCGCAAAAATTGGCCGCCGATTGGCCAGGAGATTGCCAAAAAAATGGGTCAATTTACCGACCTCCTGGCTGCAGACGTGGACCCAAGCAATACATGGATCTAACGAAACTTTTGAGAGACTATGCTATAAATATGAGGTCAAAGAGAGCCTGTACCGCATCTGCTTCGGCCTGCGGCTTGGTTGCAGCATTAGCGCATCAATCCCTGGTCATGCTTCTCACCAATCGGGTTTCCCACCAATCAGATTTCCCGGCAACCAGGTGTCCCACCAATCGGGTTTCTCACCAATCGGGTTTTGCCACCACCAGGGCTGAAGACGACCAGCTCTGCTCTGGAGCCGTTCTGGTTTTGCCCTGATCAAGAGGCAATGCTGGCCGGCCGCCCGAGGGCGGCCACCATGGCCCCCAGCACCTGGGGATCGGGCTGGCGCGGTTGGAAGCTGGCCAGGGTCTGGCCGGCCCGGGGCTCCAGGTCCCAGCGGCTGAAGGGGTGCCCAGGAGCGGTGATCGCGGTCTGTTGGCCCAGGAAAGCGGCCCAGGCCGAAAAACTCGACGAGCCCGAACCCAGCAATAGGCGGGTGCGACTCAACACCATTAAATCGATGATGGCCGTGGTGGGCCGCACCAGGCGCACAGCCGGCAGATCCAACAGGGGCCTCAGTTGCTGCTCACTGCCATCGGACACCACCAGGGCGGGAACCGGCTCCCCGGCGAGATCGCGCACGGCCTGCAGGGTCTCCATAAACCAGGCCAGGGGGGTTTGCTGCAACCAACCGATCCACTCCGCCCCGGCCCCGGCCGCTGGCGGCGGCCGAAAATCCCGGCCGCAGCGGATGTTGATGCCGATCGGCGCCAATGGCACTGACCGGGCCCGTTGCAATTGCCGCGGCCGGGTGATGGCCCAGAGATCTCGGCGCAACAGGGGTGCGTGGCCATTCAGGCCAGCAAAGGAATAGTGGGGCCGATCCAGCAGCAGCAGGGAACGCCCATGTCCCTGCTGCAAATAGCCATTGGCAGCAACGGGGCCAGGATCCGGCAGAGGAGCCCCCCAGGAATCGGCACAGCCTCCGATGGCCATGCAGTCCTGCCCAGGCATGAAGTCCTGCTCATGAATGATGCGACCCGCCAGCTGGGGTCCCAATCGCCAATGCCAGGGCAAATCCCCGGGTCCCGCTTGAAACAGGCCCGCCAGGGCAATCTGGCCGGCAAACCGTTCCGGCGACACCGTGCCCCTCAGCAGGTGACCCAGGGCCGGCCGCCACCAACGGGGAGCCACCATCGGCAGCCCATGCTGCCGGCAGAAGACCCGGGCGCGAGCCCAATAGAACAGCCGGTTGCCCAGGCCAGTGCCGCGGGGAAAGTGGGCTGTGCAGGCGATCGTGACTCGCCGCTGCATTCGCCGTCCTTGGATTCCGGGTCACTTTGGTGGCTGCCAGACCCTGGCTAAACGGCGAAGCGCACCAGCGCAGCCGATCTACCGCAGCCATGCCGCGCCCGCGTTGCCCGAGCCCCGGCCCGGACCTAAGGCGTTGGATCCGCCAGGGCCGGTTCGCCGCTGGCACCTCCATGCAGGGTCTTGGCCCAAACCAGCGTCTTGGGCAACAGGGCCATGCGCAGGGTGGTGTACGGGATCACCACAAACCAATGGCCGAGATAGACGATGCCGAGGGCCAGGTTGGCCAGGTCCATGGCCGGCAGGGCCGGCCCCTCGCTGGGGCGGCGGCAACCCTTGAGAATCGCCCCGCCCGAGAGGCCAAAAGCCAGCACGGACAGGGGCCAGAAGGCTGGGGCCG